>OFMU01000110.1_pt1 | contig 61080 bp, 59 predicted proteins | sample 1541861 | NCBI WGS metagenome assembly OFMU01 (sample SAMN04209238, study PRJEB22552) | human gut metagenome | biome: gut; material: feces | host: Homo sapiens | place: USA: Oklahoma
AGTTTTGCTGCGCAAAACCGATGTGTGCCTGCCTTTTTATGGGCTGCGCCCCGAGGCCCCACAACGCCACGCCGCAGTATAAAGTTTGCGGCTAGCTCGGCACATTCGCCTGTAAACTCGCTTCCACTCAAACAATACGGGCTCGTGCGTCTTGCTTCGCAAGCCGTCCCCTCGCCTCTCAAAAGAGCTTTTAAACACTGCGGCGCGGCTATTGGAAGCTTAATTATCAAGATTAGTTGAGTTGCTAACTTTTATTTTGCAAAGGTTTGTTCTAATAAGACATAGAAGCTCTGATTTATCGATGTTTTTTATATATACCGATACATAAAACCCTGACCACGGAAAGCCATGGGCAGGGTTGCTGTTATATTATACGGCGGAAAATCGGGCGACATTTATTCTATGATTTTCAGCTTGCCCACTTGCTCAGGTGCTGATCCACACCGGAGAGCATGAACTGCGGATAATCCTCATTCACGCCGGCATAGAAATCACCGTCGCATGTCGCGAGCCAAAGGAAGAAGTTGCTGTAATCAGTGCCGTAAGATGCGGAGACATGGGGCGCGCCCTTTATTATATAAGTATACTTCGGGAAGAGCGCGGTCGAGAGGTCGACACATCTGTCGGGCGACAGATACTCCGCCTTTGCGGGAACATAATCATCGCCGAGAGTCTCGCCGTACTTCGCGACAGTTGCATAGCCGGACATCTCATATGTCTCAAGCACGCCGTCGCCCGTGAAATCCGCGCTCTCATAGAGCGGAGCCATCGGCTTATCATAATGGGAAATAATCGCAACCTTGACGCCGTCGCGTATCATGTTTTCAATAAGCTCGGTGCGGTTTGACATCATCTTCTGCAGGCGCTCGCCGTAAGCGAGGAAATCGGCGTGCTCCGCCGCGCTGTCGCCGAAAACGAAGTCGACTGCATCATTATAATCCTGCGGCTGAACGAGTCCCCAAAGAACCGGCATATAGGCGAAATCGGGAATGAGCACGCGCTCATAGACCTCGTCTTTATAATTATCGACAATGTAGTCGGTAACCTTCTGAAGCAGCTTGAATGCGCCGACGCTGTTGAGCGTCTTCATGAATGCCGCCACAGCAGCGTTCGAGCCTGTAGCATCGGCGAGCAGGCCGGAGAAATAGTTATACATCGTATCCGCCTTGAGCTCGATCTTACCTGTCAGAACATCGGAGGCGACCTGCGCACCACAGAAGGTCGAGGACATAAAGACGCAGCGGTCGACCTTGCTGTAGCCGTACTTTGTCAGATAAGCGACGGTCATTATGCCGCCCATGCTCGCGCAGAATATCGAGACCTTGTCGTGACCCGACTCGGCTATTGCTCTGTCAACTGTCGCGGCGATATCATCGGCGACTTTGTAAGGGTCGAGACGCCAGTCGTATGTAAACAGATATGTGTGGTTGGCGGGAAGATTCTCGGCACAGGCGCGGGTCATTCCGCGCTCGCTGTTAGAATCAAAGTTTTCCCAAATCTCAGGATAATTCTCCGCGCTCCCGGGATATTTCGCAACGCTGACATTGTACTTCGACTCGCCGTTTTCTTTCATCGCATAGCCGTCAAGCAGGTTTGCCGCATAATCGATAACAGCCTGGAAGAAAGGATCGATATCCTTGGCTTTGACTGCACCGGAGATGCCCTTGTAAAGCATGGAGAGCAAATCGCCCAAATCAAACTCGAGGGCGTTGCGCTCATTCTCGGTGCCCTTGTCGATATAGAGCCCCATCATATCCATTCCCCTGACTATGACTACGGGGCAGTCGGTGCAGGTCGCGGGATCGTGCGCTTTCTCTGCCTGCGCTGCTGTGTCTGCGGTTTTCGCGCCCTGATACGCAAATGCCGGCGTCACAAAGCTCAGCAGAAGTGCAAGGGCGAGGAAAACACTCAGAAGTTTTTTCATTGTTTTCATCCTTCGTTTCTTTTATATTTTCCCGAGGTCCCTGAAAACCGACCACGAGACTAATTCGATATTGTTCCTGCGCGCGGCTTCGAGAAGATCGCCGCTTTGAAGAAGTCTCAATTCATAGACGCGCTTCGTCCACTCGCTGGGCTTGTCGTCTATCGGATACGCAGGGTGCATGAAAATCTCAGTCACGCCGTCGATGCAGTTTTCGACAGCGTCAAGATAATATTTGCGCAAGGTGTCGTAATCTTTTATGCGATCCATCGACCACGGATTCGACACAAGGTCATCGAGCAGGCCGACTCCGCGCCGCTCACCCGCTCCAACAATAATTTTCTGGAAGCATTTTATCACACCGGGAGCTTCCCTGTCAATCTGTCTGGACAAAAATCCCGGAGTTTTCGGAAATCTGTAGGGCAAGGAATGTTCCGCGCAAAAATTATATGCATCAATATAGAAACGCCTGCCGTTTATGCCGTAGAGCGTGGCGCAATGGTTATCGGCATGGTCGACTTCAACGCCCCTTGAGCTGATAAAATTATACTGCGCCTCAAGCTCTGCGCGGACATCGCGGCGGCGGGCGTGCAGAGCGAGCCCGACCTGACTCTCATAGAGTCCCATCCCCTTTTCACTGAGCGAGGGCGCGCCGCTGTTGCTCTTCCAGCGGTTCTTGCTGTCGTCGGTGTTTATAGTCAGATGCACGCCGACGGGATAGCCGCCGATCCTTGCGAGCTCAGCGGCGTTGGCGGCATCCGGCGCGACGGTCATGAGCGAGGTCGAGGTTATCAGTTTGCCTCGCATGAGCTCGTCTATCGCCTTTGTCTGCTGCGGATTATAGCCGAAATCATCGGCGTTGATTATAAGATACTTAGACATTTGCTTTTAACTCTTTCCTCCTTTTAAAATTGCACCAGTCGTTTGACTCATCTTTGAAATGCAGGAACAGGGTGAATATTGTTGCCACAGCCATGGCTATGAACGGGAACACGCAGAGCAGGAACCGCGACGCCATATCGGGATTCGAGCCGGGGTTCGCTCCGCTCTCGAAGCCGAACGCCACGCTGATAACTTTATAGCCGAGCGAGACATAAAGTCCGTTCAGGCGGTTCATGACGCCGACAAGACTTGTGAGCATCCCCTCGCGTTTTACGCCGTGGCGGGAATAGTCATCGTCGATTATCTTCGCGCCGATGCAGTCGATGGTGACGAGGCACCCGGCGACACCCATACCCATAACGCACATTATGGCGACCGCGACGGGCATTGTGTTTGCAAAGAACAGCGGGATGAATCCGACTGTCAGCACGGCAAATCCGAGCCTCCAGACATTCATAATACCCGCGCGTTTTACGACATTCGACCAGACTACTATGCCGACAAGCGCGACGCCGAACACCACGCCAAGCATGACGGTTGTCATGGAGCTTTCAAGTTTCAGAGTATACTGAACATAGAACGGGATCGCCTGAGAAATGAGCGAGAACGCGGCGGAATAGAGCGCGTTTGCAAAGCCGAATATCCAGAATTTGCTGTTAGTGATGAGGGCGAATATCGCCTTGAAGAGATCGGGCTTCTCGCCGTTTGCCGCTTCCGCTTCCTCTTCTTCGATATTCTCGTGGCAGCCGAAGGTCATGAACATAATGACTGCGAGGGCGATAACGCCGTAGATGATCGCAGTGAGATTATAGCCTATCTTTGAAGTGACAACGGGAGTGAGCACGATGGAAATAACCATCGCGACAAGCTGGCAGACCTGTCTTATAGCATTGGTCTTTGCTCTGAGTTCGTCGGTCTTGAAAAGGATCGGGAACAGAGCGCCGTAGTTTGCGTTCATGAGCGAGTCGAGCGTACCGGTGAGTATGTACATCAGCAGAATATAGAGATAAGCCTGACCGGAGTTCGACTGCACGCGCGCGGGCATATTATAGAACAGCACGAAGCAAAGAATCATCAGCGGAGTGCCGATAACGAGCCACGGTCTGCGCTTGCCCCATTTTGTATGCGTTCTGTCCGAAAGGAAGCCGTAGACGGGGTTATCGATGGCATCGACAAAGGTGTAGATAAACAGTATCTTCGCCATTTGGTCGGTCGTGATGAGTCCGAGCTTCAAGACATAATATGCGGCGGCATAAGACTTCAGCATATTTATCGGAATCGATGTGCCGAGCATGCCGAAGCCATAGCGGAACGGGGAAGTGCGTTTTCGGTTCAAAGTGTTCGAAGGTTCCATCAGTTATCCTCCTCTTCCTCTTTCTGAAAATATATCGGATTTGTGAGCGCGCGGACTGCGCCGAGTTTTCCGCACCCTATGATTGCCTTGACATAAGCGAACTTATCGTTTTTCGGTTCTATATCAATATCAAGATTTCCTCGCGCGAAGTGCTTTATCACGCGCTCTCCGCTGCCGGTGACAAGAACAAGCGTTTCGCCGCGGAGCTGTTCGGCATGGAGATGGAGTTTTTTGTTTTTGTCATAACGAACAGCGTCGCCCATCATTGCATCGCCGCAGGTCAGAGTCAGGCGCGCGCCGTCAACTCCGCTTGAAACGAAGGAGTGACCTGCGCGGATATTTTTCAGTATATCCTCGCGGCGGCGCGACGGCGAATAGACTGCTGTTATCGGATTACCGAGCTTTGCGAAATCCTTAGGACGATGGAAATCACTGCCGCCGACGGCAGGTATGCGTCTGCCCTCACGCAGGAGCTGAGTCCACCACTTTATGCCGCGGATATTCGTACCGCGCATCGGTCCGTTCCAGACCTCGATCATATCAAAATTCATGCTGTTCCATTTATACGGACAGAACGGGCATTTCGGATGGTTTACCGATATGACCGCGCCGAGCGAACGGGCATCATTGATTATCTTTTCCATCTCTTCAGGCGTGTTCGCTATAAAACTGTTTTCAAAGGGTGCTTTGGCTCCGAAGAAATTCATATGCCCTTTGTAGTGCGTCCATTCGACTGCGTAAACAAAAGTCAGCCCCGGGATATCCGGCAGACAAAAATTATCGGCATAGTTATTGTGGTTCGCAAGCCCGACAAAATCGAGACCGATATCGCGGGCAAGCTTCCCGACGGCTTCGGAATCGAGCGCGCCGTCGGAGGCTATGGTATGTATATGCAGGTCGCCGAAGAGCAGTTCGGGTTCGGCGTTCGTGTTATCATAAGATATATTTTCGGGCGCATCCTGTTTATGATGCTTCGGTTCGGGGTCGCCGGGTTTGTGATATTCAAACCCGATATCATATGTGACCTCGACACCTGCGGGCACGACATGATACGCGCCGACGATTATAGACCACTCGCCCGACTCGGGTCTTTGCACAAGATAGCCGTTCGTGGACTTATCTTCGCCGACAAATATGCTCGGATGCGCGCTGCCCGACCAGCCGAGGAATCTCCTCTTTTCGTCCATGAGACCGAGGTCGATTATATTCTGCGGGTGTATCTCTCTGAGCAGACCTTTGGTGCCCTGCCAATAGGAATACGATACCGTGACGCGCGAGACGTTTTCGGGCACGGTGAACGGTATTGTATAATAGGTTCCCTCGCGGGACTTTTCAACGAAATGTTTAAGCCGAGGCATTTTGTGCAAACTCCATAAAAATTATGTTGTATTTATTATAAAACAGTATATATTGTTTTTCTTGCTATTTTTTAATGTGAATGAGCGTTTTTTTAAATTTTATGTTTTTATAATCAATATAAGCTCTTGAAATCGTCGATAAAGTGTGTTATTTTTAAGAAAGCACCAATCAAAGGAGTGAAAATATACGGACAGGCTGAACATTATCGACTACAGGACGAATCCGATTATAAGCAAATATTCCGTGTCATTTCACCTTTGGGGCTCGGAGGGCACGACGGAGCACGGACACAACTACTATGAGATTTTTCTTGTAACGGACGGGCGCGTATGCCACGAGATAAACGGAAAAATTTCCGAGATAAGCAAAGGCACTTTATGCATGATATGCCCCGGCGACATTCATCAGTTGCGCCGCATCGAGAATTTTTCGAGCATACACATGAACATCTGTCTATCGCCGAAAAAATTTGAAGAAATCTGCTCGGCTCTCGGGATAGATCCCGAAGCGTTCGAGTCGCAGAAACCGCTGACGGCCGCGCTCTCGACCGAGGAGCAGACATACTTTGCCTCGCGGGCAAGTCTTATAAACAAGCTCATCGGAGACGGATATGAAAAGGCGGCGAGCGTAATATGCTCGACCGCATCTGATTTTATCTCGATAATAAACAGCTCGAAGCTCACACAGAAAATCGACTGCCCCGAGTGGTTTGAAAACATGCTCGAAAAGATACGCTCGCCGGAATACATGACCTGCAGCGCGGCGGACGTATATGAAATGAGCAATTTTTCGCCGCCCGTTGTTATAGAAGCGTTCAGGAAATACACGGGCAAGACAGTTTCGGCATATCTCAGGGACACAAAATGCGAATATGCCTGCCTGCTGCTCAGCGGAACCAAGATGACAACGCTTGAAATCTCAATGCAGCTCGGCTACTACAGCCTGAGCCACTTCAATCGTGTTTTCAAAAGCTACTCCGGCTTCTCCCCCGCCGCATACAGGCGCGAATATCAAAAATAAAGCATCCGCACAAAAAAGTACGGATGCTTAAATTTATTCCTGACCTGCCATTTTCAGCAGATCGTCCTGAGTTATGACCGGGATGCCGAGGTCGGTCGCTTTTTGCAGTTTGCTTCCGGCTTCCTCGCCCGCGACAACATACGAAGTCTTTTTCGAGACGGATGACGACGCTTTGCCGCCGAGGTTTTCGATTATCTCAGTCGCTTCTTTTCTCGAAAGCGTCGGCAGAGTACCGGTGAGGACGAAAGTCAGGCCAGCGAAGCGCTGATCGTCGCTCTTTTCTTTGAGCGACTTCATATTGACTCCAGCCGCTTTGAGTCGTTCTATTAAATCGGCAGTCTGAGTCATGGAGAAAAATTCCGCCGCGCTCTTTGCCATTATTCCGCCGAAGCCGTCTATTTCGGCTATCTCCTCTTCGGACGCGGCGATTATAGAATCAATATCGCCGAAATGCTCGGAGAGAAGCTTCGCCGCTTTCTGACCGATATGGCGTATGCCAAGAGCGAACAGCAGGCGTGAAAGGTCATTTTGCTTCGAGCGTTCGATAGCCTCGACGAGATTTTTTGCCGACCTTTCCTGATGTCCTTCGAGCATCATTATCTCGCCTGCGGTTATGTCATAGATATCGGCGACATTTGATATCAGATTTTCAGAGATAAACTTTTCGACGAGGGCATCGCCGAGCCCCTCGATATCCATGGCATCGCGCGAGCAGAAATGGATAACATTGCGCAGCAGCTGAGCCGGGCACTCGGGATTGACGCAGCGGACAGCCGCCTCACCCTCTTCGCGGATAACGGGAGCGGAGCATGACGGGCAGATTGACGGCAGGATATACGGCACGGAATTTTCCGCGTGCGACACGACGCGCACGACCTCCGGGATTATATCGCCCGCTTTTCTTATGGCGACTTCATCGCCGATGCGGATATCCTTTTCTGTTATGAAATCCTGATTATGAAGCGTTGCGCGGCTGACGGTTGAACCCGCGAGAAGAACAGGTTCAAAAACGGCAGTCGGAGTGAGCACGCCCGTGCGTCCGACACCGATCTCTATATCAACGAGCTTCGTTGTCTTTTCTTCGGGAGGATATTTGAAAGCCACCGCCCACTTCGGGAATTTCGATGTACTGCCGAGGCGTTCGCGCTGGGCAAAATCATCGACTTTTATAACCGCGCCGTCGATATCATATTCGAGTCCCGAGCGTATCTCGCCAATGCGCTTGAGCTCGGAAATAACATCGGTTATATTATCGAACCGAGTATAGAACGGAATGGTATGAAAACCCTGTTCGCGCAGGAAATCGAGCGACTGCTTATGCGAGCTGAGTTGTGCGCCCTCTATCTGCTGGACATTGAAAACGAAGATATTGAGCCCCCTGCCTGCGGTCACTTTTGAATCTTTCTGTCTGAGCGAACCTGCGGCGGCGTTGCGCGGGTTTTTAAAGGGCTTTTCGCCGTCGAGCTCCTGTCTTGTGACGAGAGAGGCAAAGACCGACTTGGGCATATACACCTCGCCTCTGACTTCGAGGAAAGGCAGCGGCGTTTTTATTTTCAGCGGAATCGAGCGCACGGTGCGCAGGTTTGCGGTAACATCCTCGCCGATATCGCCGTCGCCGCGGGTCGAGCCGCGGGTCAGCACGCCGTTTGTATATTCGAGCGAGACGGAAAGTCCGTCGATTTTCGGCTCGACGACATAGCGAACATCCCGCTCGGTCTCTCTGACCCGGCGGTCGAATTCCTCTATCTCCGCGAAGCTGAACGCATCCTGCAAACTCTCCATGCGCACGCGGTGTTCTACCTTTGAGAACAGATTTTCCGCGCTGCCGCCGACGCGCACGGTCGGGGAATCCGGAGTCACGAGGTCGGGATATTTATCCTCTATCGCCTTGAGCTCGCGCTGGAGCATATCATATTCGTAGTCCTCTATCTCGGGGTCGTCGTCGACATAATATTTTCTGCTGTAATAATTGAGCTTATCTCTGAGCTCCTGCGCGCGTTTTGCGCTCTGCTCTTTGTCGATCAAAAGGGATTCCTCCTTTTAAGCTTCCTTTTTCTCTGCGGTTATTATACCACAACTTGAATACATCTAACAACAATTTATTTCACTGCCGCTGCGGAATATCTATTGTCACAGCGGTCTGCGGGACAGTACCGACGACGATATTCTCGGCGATGCAATACTCATCCGAAAAATTCGCCGCGCCCTCGTTCCCGCCGAGAAAGACATAGACGGAGCACTCGACCTTCAGCATAACTCTGTGGCGGGTCTGGTTTATGCCCGCAGAAGTAAATTCGTCAGTTATCTGCGCCTCTGCGCCGCCCGTCATGCGGACGGTTACGGGTATCTCGGGTCCCATACCCGCAAAAACCTCAGAGTCCGTTACGGCACCGAGCGGTATTTTTACAATAAATTTTGCATTTTCTTCGAGCGCTTCATCAACGGCGCGGACAAGGCGGGACTTAAATAAATTGACGGAGGCGGCATTGAGCGACATTGAACCTATCTTTCCGTCGTTCGAGCCGACGCTGATAAGAGTGGAGCACTCCTCCGGGTTTTCGGATATAAATTTTTCTATGCTCTCGCCGACCGTGCGCACGGCAAGGCTCTTGGCACGGGTCATGGCGATACTGCGAACCGCCGGGCGAAGCCGCGCATCAACAACGAGCACAAGGCAGACAGCAAGCGTAAAAGCGCACAGAGCCCTGAACGCCCCGCGCGGCAGAGTGCGAATATTGAATCGGCGCATCCGGCGCATAAAAACACCCCCGCAACAGTTTATGCGGGGGCGATGAAATTTGTTATTGTTTTATTTTGAAGCCCTGACAACGGACACGCCGGTATCTATAGATTCGGGACCCGTCGAATTGCCTTTGAGAGCCGCGAGCGCCTGCGCCATGCCGAGATAGCCCATGGTATAGGGATTCTGCACCATAACTGCTTTAAGACTTCCGTCGTTTATCAGCGACTCGATAGTGTTTGAAGTATCGAAGCCGATGCCGATTATCTTCTTGCCGGAATCTTTGATAGCGTTGCCCGCGCCGACGGTCGAACCCTCGTTGGTGCCGTAAAGTCCGACAAGGTCGGAATTGCCGGTTATAAAACCGGTTGCCGCCTCCTGCGAGGATGCGAAATTGCCGTCTTTATATTCGGTAGTGAGCAGAGTAAACTTGCCGTCTTTGGTTATCGCCTCGCGGAAACCCTTTTCGCGGTTCATGCTCGAATTTGTGGCGGTGTTGACGCCGATTATGCCTATCTTGCCGCTCGTTATGCCCGCGTTTTTGAGCTCTTCGAGCATGGTCTCGCCCGCTATCATGCCTGCGTTGTAATTATCGGTCGAGAGAGTTGTGACCGCAGGCTCGTTTGCGGGAGAATCGACATAGATTATCTTGACTCCCTTGTCCTTTGCGTTTTTGACAGTCTGCGAAATCGCCGAGGGGTCGTTTGCGGCGAGCATTATCAGGCTCGCGCCGTCGGCTATGGCGTTGTTGACCGCCTCGATCTGCTTGGCGTTGTCTTTGACATCGGGGGCATCCCACTTATAAGTGATGCCGAGCTGTTTTGCCATATCAGACGCGCCCTTGTCGACCGAGACCCAGTGCTGATCCATCTTGTCGATAGTGATGAGATATACTTTGTACTTTGCGTTGGCGGCGCTCTCGGTCATGCCCTGCGCCGTGTTGTTGCCCTCGCCGCTTCTGCTGCACGCCGCAAAGGCGGTCAGAATCAGCAGCGCCGACATAATAACTGCGAGTATCTTTTTCATACTGTCCTCCGTTTATTCTCTTTTTTCTCTGCCGCCGCCGAGCTTGAGCCCTTTGGCGGCATTCGTGTTGAGCCGCTTGCCTCCGTGGACGATTCTGTCTATAAGCACGGAGATTATAACGACTATGCCGATGACTATATTGCGAAGCGCGAGAGGCGCGCCTGCGAACTGGAGACCGTTATTGAGCACGCCCCAGATAAACGCACCTATGACGGTGCCGAGGAGCATACCCTGTCCGCCCATGGTGCTGACTCCGCCGATAACGGACGCGGCGACGGCGTTGAGCTCATAGTTAGAGCCCGCGTCCATGCTGCCCATGCCGCTCTGCGCGGTGAGTATCAAGCCGACAACGCCGGCGAGGAAAGAAGATATTACATAAACTTTCGTCTGCGCCGCGGCGACGTTTACTCCGGACAGGCGCGCCGCCTCATAGTTCGAGCCGAGGGCATAGACATGCCTGCCGAGTGCCGTCTTTGAAAGAATGAACGCGAAGAAAGCGAAGAGCACTATCGCTATCCAGATCGGGGTATATATTCCGAGGAAGCGGCCGTAATAGAAGAAATTCTTGAAGGCGTCGGAATATATGCCGTTGGTGTTCATATTGCCGTTGACTATCTGCGCGACACCACGGGCGATTATCATAGTACCGAGGGTGGCTATGAACGCCGGGAGCTTTGCAACGGAGATAAGCAGTCCGTTTACAAGACCGATTGCAAGACAGCAAACAATAGTTATGAGCACGGTCAAAATCGGGTTCATATTAAATTTTGTCATCAGCGTCGCGCTTATCATGCACGACATTCCCGCGACCGAGCCTATCGAAAGGTCGATTCCGGCGGTTATAAGAACGAACGACTGGCCGACGCCGATTATCAATATCGGCGCCACCTGGCGCAGAAGGTTCGTTATATTGGTTGCGGAGAAGAACAGCGGGTTTATCAGTGCAAAGACGATTATCATAACTATCAGCGCCGCAAAGACCGAGAGCACCTGTCCCATTCCCCTTGCGGAAAGCATTTTTTTGAACATTCAGCTCACCTCCGTGCGGAATTTTGTTGCAAGCTCCATTATTTTTTCCTGCGTGGCTTCATCGCGGCTGAGTTCGCCCGTGATGCGCCCGGAACACATGACGATTATCCTATCGCTCATGCCGAGCACCTCGGGCAGCTCAGACGAGACGAACATAACGCCGATACCGCTCCTTTTGAGCTTGTTCATCAGGTTATATATCTCGACTTTGGCGGCGACATCGATGCCGCGCGTCGGCTCATCGAAAATTATTACTTTGGCGTCGCGCATGAGCCATTTGCCGACGACTATCTTCTGCTGGTTGCCGCCCGAAAGATTTTTGACCTCGCTTTTTATTGACGGCGTTTTTATTTTAAGCTCTTTTACGGCGCGATTCGCCATATCCCGTTCGCGCTTTGCGTTGAGCACTCCGACGGGGTTCGAGAGCGTATCGAGATTCGCTATCGCGATATTCTCGCTGACATCGAGCTCGACCAAAAGGCCGTCCTTTTTTCTGTCCTCCGGCGCGCAGACTATGCCAGCCTTGACAGCATCGCGCGGGCTTTTGAGCTTCACGCTCTTGTCGTAGACGACAACTTCGCCCGCCGTTATTTTATCCGCGCCGAACAGCGCCCTGACAAGTTCCGTGCGCCCCGCGCCGACAAGACCCGCGAAGCCGAGTATCTCGCCGGAATAGAGATCGAACGAGATATTCTGAACCTCGAAAGATGATATACCCTTGACCTCCATGATTTTTTGCCGCGTTCGGTCTGCTCATGCGGATATTTTTCGGTTATCTCGCGTCCGACCATGAGGGCGATTATCTCTCCAATTGAAAGATCTTTGAAGTCGGCGGTCTTTATATATTTTCCGTCGCGCATGACAGTGACTCTGTCGACGATATTTTCAAGCTCTTCAAGGCGGTGGGAGATATAGATTATGCCCTTGCCCATATTTTTGAGCTCGTTTATTATTCTGAAAAGCTCCTGCGTCTCGCGCTCGGTCAGCGCCGAGCTCGGCTCGTCCATGATTATAATATCGGCATTTGTAGAGAGAGCCTTTGCAATCTCGACCATCTGCTGTTTTGACACGGAGAGCTTGCCGACTTCGGTATCGGGCTCGATATTGAGGCTCAGCTCTTTGAGGAGCTTTGACGCGCGGGCGTTCTGCTCTTTGAAATCGACCATGCCACCCTTTTTGAGCTCCCTGCCGAGAAAGATGTTCTCCGCCACGGTCAGGTGGCGGCACATATTGAGCTCCTGATGGATAACGGCAATGCCGAGTTCAGACGCCTGGGCGACGGTAGAATACTCCTGCGTTTTGCCGCGTATCTTCACTTCGCCCTCGTCTTTTTTATATATTCCGCCGATTATTTTCATCAGCGTGGATTTTCCCGCTCCGTTTTCGCCGAGCAGTGCATGCACCTCGCCCGCCCGAAGCTCGAAATCGACTTTGTCGAGTGCAACGACTCCGGGAAAGAACTTCGATATTCCCTTCATCTGCACAAGATATTCTTCCATTTTTCTTCCTCCCGTGCGGATCTAAAATCCGCAAATAAGGTAAAGTCGGTGTTTATTGTTGCCTGTGCGAGCGCAATTATTAAAGCAGGCGCAAAATTTTCACAATAATTAAATTGTCATAAATTGAGAGCAAATATAACGACAAAAATATAGATTATGGCGCTTTATATACTTGTCTGCCGGCAAAAAGAGTGGTATAATAATTATGTCTGTAAAACCAGCCATACTATTTCCGTCTGGAGGTAAAAATATGTCATACGATGTAGCAATTATCGGTGCAGGCGTCAGCGGCGCAATGGTCGCGAGAGAGCTGAGCCGATATAACATCAAAGTCGCATTGGTTGAAAAATGCAGCGACATGGCGATGGGCACAACAAAGGCCAACAGCGCCATTGTCCACGCAGGCTTCGACGCAATGCCCGGCACCCTCAAAGCGAGACTCAACGTTGAGGGCACTGCCGCAATGCCCGGTCTGTGCGAGACGCTCCATGTCCCGTTCAAGCCCATCGGCTCATATGTCGTCGCTTTCTCGAACGAGGAAGTTGAGACTCTTGAAGAGCTCAAGGCAAGAGGCGAAGAGAACGGAGTTCCCGGACTCGAGATTCTCGACAAAGAGGCTATTCACCGCGAAGAGCCGAACCTCAGCGACGAGGCAGTCGCCGCGCTCTACGCTCCGACCGCCGGAATCGTCTGCCCCTACGAGCTGACGATAGCGGCAGTTGAGAACGCAGTCATGAACGGCGTCGAGTTCTTCCGCAATTTTGATGTTACGGCTATTGAAAAGAACGCGCAGGGCAACTTTGTCCTCAAGTCCGACGCAGGCGAGATCGAAGCCGAATATGTCGTCAACGCCGCCGGCGTTTTCTGCGACAAGGTAGCTTCTCTCATCGGCGACGATTCAATAACCATTATTCCCCGCAAGGGCGAATATATGCTCATGGACAGAGCAGTCGGCGACAAGGTAAAGCACACGATATTCCAGTGTCCTTCAAAGATGGGCAAGGGTGTTCTTGTCACCCCGACCGTTGACGGCAACCTGCTCGTAGGTCCGAGCGCAGTCGACATAGATGAAAAGGACGACTGCTCGACCACCGCAGAAGGCACGAACGGCGTTTTCAAGACCGCTCTGAGATCCGTTCCGTCGCTCTCGACCCGCGACGTCATCACTTCGTTTGCAGGCATCCGCGCCCACAGCACCGGCGACGATTTCATCATCGCCCCCAGCGAGAAGGACGCAAAGTTCATAAATGTCGCCGGCATCGAGTCGCCCGGTCTCTCCTCCGCTCCCGCTATCGGTCTTTATGTCTGCGACATGATCCTGCAGGACAAGGGCAAAGTCAGCGAGAAGGCGGACTTCATCCCCGGCAGACCCGCTCCCGTGCGTTTCCGCCACATGAGTTCGGAAGAGCGCAAAGCACTTGTTGAAAAGAACAGCGCATACGGCAGAGTTATCTGCCGCTGCGAGACTATAACCGAGGGCGAGATCCTCGACGCTATCCACGCGCCCGCAGGCGCCATAGACGTTGACGGCGTAAAGCGCCGCACGAGAGCCGGAATGGGTCGCTGCCAGGGCGGCTTCTGCGGTTCAAAGGTAGTCGAAATACTTGCAAGAGAGCTTGGTCAGGAGCTTGATGAGATCACAAAATGCGGCGGAGAGTCAAAGATCCTCTTCGGCAGGACTAAGTGATTTGCGAACTTTCGCAGCATGAAAGGATGAATACTAATGCTTAAATATGATCTTGCCGTTATCGGCGGAGGTCCCGCAGGCATGGCCGCTGCGCTCAAGGCGCGCGAAAGCGGCGTTGAAAAGATAATCATACTCGAGCGCGCAGAGACTCTCGGCGGTATCCTTGAGCAGTGCATACATACCGGCTTCGGTCTGCACTACTTCGGCGAGGAGCTTTCGGGTCCCGAATACGCCGCGCGTTTCATCGAGCTTGTTGAGGACACCGACATTGTCGTAAAGACAGACACGATGGTGCTCTCCATTTCCGACGACAACGTCGTCACCGCAGTCAACAAAGAGGACGGTCTTATTGAGATCGATGCTACCGCAGTCATTCTTGCAATGGGCTGCCGCGAGCGTCCGAGAGGTGCGCTCAACATCGCGGGCACCCGCTGCGCCGGAGTTCTCTCCGCAGGCACCGCCCAGAAATATGTCAACATTGACGGCTATATGCCCGGCAAGGAAGTCGTTATCCTCGGCTCGGGTGATATCGGTCTTATCATGGCGCGCCGCATGACCCTTGAGGGTGCGCACGTCAAGATGGTCTGCGAGCTGATGCCCTATTCTAGCGGACTGACGAGAAATATCGTCCAGTGCCTCAACGACTTCGACATCCCGCTCAAATTGAGCACCACAGTTATCGACATTCACGGCAAGGAGCGCCTTGAGGGCGTCACCATTGCAAAGGTCGACGAGAACCGCCGCCCGATCCCCGGCACGGAGGAATATGTCCCCTGCGATACGCTCATGCTTTCCGTCGGTCTTATCCCCGAGAACGAGCTGAGCAAGAACATGGGCATCGAATTCGACTGCGTCACCGGCGGCCCGATAGTCGACGAATACAGAGAGACCACCCACCCCGGCGTTTTCGCCTGCGGCAACGTGCTGCATGTTCACGATCTTGTTGACTTCGTTACCCTTGAGAGCCAAACGGCCGGCGAGGGCGCAGCGAGATACATAAAGAACGGCGGAAACAAAGAGAAGAAATACGTCAAGACCAGAGGCATCAACGGCGTGCGCTACATCGTACCGCAGAAGATAGCCCTCGGCGAGGACGAGGATGTCAAGCTCTTCTTCAGAGTCGGCGACGTTCACAAGAATGCCAAGGTCGTTGTCACATACAACGGCGAGACGCTCATCAGTAAGAAGCGCCCGAGACTCGCTCCCGGTGAGATGGAGAACGTCATCATCAAGAGCGACATGCTCAAGAACTTTGATGAGAACGGCATAATCGAAATTCAGGTGGAGGAATAATCATGGTAAAAGATATTATTTGTGTCGCCTGCCCCATGGGCTGCCAGATCTCCGTTGAGCTCAACGACGACGGAGAGATCCTCAGCGTTACCGGCAACACCTGCAAGCGCGGCGACGCCTATGCGAGAACCGAGTGCACCCACCCAGAGAGAAGCCTGACAACTACTGTCAAGGTCAGCGGCGGCGTTCACCCCGTTGTTCCCGTCAAGTCCGCAAAGGCTGTTCCGAAGGACAAGGTCAAGGACTGCGTCAAGGAGATAGCAAAGCTTGAGATCAAGGCTCCGGTCAAGATCGGCGATGTTGTCTGTGCGAACATACTCGGCACTGGCGTTGATATCGTTGCGACGAACATCTGCCCCGAGGCGTAAAAGACATAAAAAATAAATCGAGCATCCGCAGAACGAAAATTTCTGCGGATGCTTTTTTGTGGATGTTTTTAAAATTATATGCTGTCAGCTCTTGAAATAGCTTTCAAGGACATCGGACGGATGCTGCCCTTCCGCGAGCTTTTCGAGCACAGCATCGGAATAAATATAAGACCTTTTCGCCGACTTTTCAGAATCGAGGGCAATTTCATTGCCGCTGATTTCAAAATAATATTTATCCCTGCCGTTGTCGTCGCTGAGAACAAGGCGGTTGTCCTTTTCTTCGTAAGTGCCGGTCGAGCAGTCGCTCATGCCGCTCCTGTACATGGAATAACTGCAGTCTGCGGGCGACAGGACGATTTCGACATAGTCTTTTTGACCGTCGTGCTCGTTCTTGCCGATGTAAGTTATAACATCGGTACGGATAGACTCGGGCGTGAAAAGAGCCTTATTTTTTAAGCACTTATCAGTCTTTTCGGAATCCGCAGAATAGCAGAACTCCCGCACGGAATCGGACTTTTTGGCGAGAAATTTGAGACCGCCTTTTTCTTTTTTGAATGTAAATTTGCTCTGCGAGCCGGAATTTTTCGCGGTAAGTATCAGATAATCGTCATTTTCTTCATAAGTGCCACTCAGAGCGGCGGAGAACCGATACGACTGCATAAAATTGAACGTCTTGTCCTTTCTGTTGAGCACAAGACCCGCATAGTCGTTATCCGACTTGCAGCCGAAGGACGCCACGCCGTTTTCGTCAACGGAGGCTCTGACTATATCCGCAGAGCCGTCTGCGCTGTTTCCGGGGAAAAAGTGCGCCAATAGCGCCGCGCAAACGGCAACAACGGCAACAACGCCTATACAGATAATACGTTTGACCGAGCTTTTCATACTGCATCTCCTCTCATCAGTGTTACATCCGCAAAGTTATATCAGCAAACAAAAAATACCGCAGAGAGCCTGCGGTACTTTAAATTACTCATCGAACAAATCGAGTATCATCTCTTTCGGGCGCGCTCCGACGGCGCGGTTGACCAGCTCGCCGTCCTCAAACACGAGCAGAGTGGGTATACTCATAACATCGAACTTTGACGCGAGTTCCGGCTCCTCATCGACATTGACCTTTCCGACCTTTTTGTCGGGATTTTCGGCAGCTATCTCGTCAACTATCGGCGAGACCATGCGGCACGGGCCGCACCACGACGCCCAAAAATCGAGCAGGACGGGTTTATCGCTCTGAAGCACTTCTTTATCAAAATTATCTTTTGTAACAGTTATAACTGACATTTCATATTCTTCCTTTCTCTTCACTTCGCCGGATATCCTCCGGCATTATTTAGAATAACAGATTTTCAAAAAATATTCAAGCAAAGTGATGATTCGTTCACACAAGTTTAAAATATTGGGTGTACTATATAGCCTGTGAAAGGTCGATCAATTGACTTTCAATGTGTATTCTGTTAATATCAGTATATAATAAGATCATCTTACGGGAGGTCATAAAATGAGAAATGTTATAAGGATAAACGACGGCTGGCTCTTCACGCTCGACGGGAAGACCGAGACCGTCAATCTGCCGCACACATGGAACGCCTTTGACGGTCAGGACGGCACAAACGGATATCTTCGCACAAAGGCGACATATTCCAAAGAGCTGCCGAAATCGGACAAGAAAACGTTCCTCGAATGCCGAGGAGTCAACTCAAAGGCGGAAGTCAGAGTCAACAACGAGCTTGTCGCAGTCCACGAGGGCGGATATTCCGCGTTCAGAGTCGATATCTCCGACTACATCAGATACGGCTGCCGCGTTGACATAACCGCCGACAACTCGCCGGACGAGTCCGTCTACCCGACGATGGCGGATTTCACATTCTACGGCGGCGTTTATCGCGATGTCAATCTTATCGAAGTCCCGGACTGCAGATTCACCATGAACGACTACGGCTCGGACGGAATATACATCACCCCGCGCTGCGTCGGCGAGGACGGCTGGGAGCTGAGCATAAAGGCGCTTATTGACAACGCCGACTGCTCGCACAAGGCTCGCTTTACGCTCATCGACGCCGACGGCAACGAGAAGGCTTCAACAATAGCGGATCTTCGCCCGATAATCAGCGCGAAGCTGCCCGTTGAAGACCCGGTGCTCTGGAACGGCAGAAAGAATCCGTATCTCTACACCGTCAAATGCGAGATTTTTGACAGCACAACACAAGAAGTCACGGACAACATCGATATTAGAACCGGACTCAGAGAATATCATATCGACAGCCACAAGGGCTTCTTCTTAAACGGCGAGCACATCAAGCTCCAAGGCGTCTCCCGCCACCAGGACAGAGAGAACATGGGCAATGCCATAACCGAGAAGCAGCACGCGGAGGATGTCAAGATAATCCTCGATGTCGGCGCGAATTCGGTGCGCCTCGCCCACTATCAGCAGAACAGCTATTTCTATGGTCTTTGCGACGAGAGCGGACTGCTCGTCTGGGCAGAAGTGCCGGTTATCTCCCGTTTCAGCCCCAAGCGCAACGAAAACGCGGAGCAGCAGCTCGTCGAGCTCATCAAACAGAACTACAACCACCCGTCGATATTCTGCTGGGGCATCGAGAACGAAATCACAATAGCCGGAAGCGCAAGCAAGAAGCTTATAACATTCCTCAAGCATATGCACAAGGTTGCAAGACACCTTGACCCGACGAGATACACGACATGCGCCCAGCTGACCATGTGCCCGGTGAACTCACCGCTCAACCACATCACCGATATCATCGGCTACAACCACTATTACGGCTGGTACATGGGCTCGTGCGACGAGATAAACAACTGGCTCGACGAGTGGCACAGAGAGAACCCCGAGGGCAAGCTCTGCCTTTCGGAATACGGCGCGGAGGGCATCACGAAATACCACTCCGACTCCCCTGTTCAGGGTGACTACAGCGAGGACTATCAGGCTATCTACCATGAGCACTATATCAAGGCGATAAACGAGCGCGACTGGCTCTGGGGCTCATATGTCTGGAACATGTTTGACTTCGGCTCCGCATCGAGAAACGAGGGCGGCGTCAGAGGCAGAAACAACAAGGGTCTTGTGACATTCGACCGCAAGACGAAGAAAGACGCATTCTGGCTCTACAAGGCATACTGGAGCGACAAGAAGTTCGTTCACATCACCGGCGAAAGATACGTCAACAGACCCGCCGGAAAGAGCACAATAAAAGTCTACTCCAACTGCCCCGAAGTAACGCTCGAAGTAAACGGCAAGACCTACACGAAGAAAGCGGACAGAGTGTTCGTCTTCGACGATATTGAGCTTAAACTCGGCGAAAATGTTATCAAGGCGCGCGGCGGCAAAGTTCGCCCGTCGCACACGATAACGGTAAACGGCATCGAAAAAGCCACTGACGAATACAAAATGCCCGCAGAATACTCCTCATTCGTGCGCAACTGGTTCGTTGCGACGGACGGCGAGGGCGACCCGAACAAGCTCTCGGTTGAGGACAGCATGGGTGAAGTTCTCAGCAACGGCGAGGTCAACAAGATAATCAAGAACGCCGCCGGAGACTTTGCGGCAAAGGCTGTTTCAAGTCCCCTGCTCAAGCCCATCTACCCGGTGAAGGTCAAGACTATGATCAAGCTTGCCGGAAAGCTCGGCGTCGATGAAAAGATGCTCTCGCTCGCGGGCGGATTCCTGCAGACGATAGACAAAAACTGACAAGACGCAAAAATACCGCTGAAGATAAAACTTCAGCGGTATTTTTATTTTGTTCAGTTATATTGGTCGGTGTCCTCGTTAAGATCCTCGTCGTCGGGATCGTCGGGGTCAATCGGCTTTGAGGCTTCGTCATCAGGATTGTCAGAATTCGGCTTTCCCTTTCCCGAGACGCCGAATGCAGTTCCGCAGCAGAGCCCGATGCTTATACCGAGGCACATCCACATAGGGATATTATCCGTCGCCACGCCCCATCATAAGCCCGATTGCAAGACCCAATGCAAGACCTATGCCGACGCTGCCTCCGCTTTTACCATCAAATGCTTTCTTGTTTTTGCTCTCTTTCATCAGACGGTCGCCGCCTCTTTTGCCGGAGCTTTTTCGGTTTTCTTCACGGGGAAGATGTTGGTGAAATTGAGCAGGAAGAGCAGGACATATGCCGCCTGCATCGGGATGTTCTCAATAATCGCGCTCTTGCCGACAGTCAGCAGGAGAACGAGCATTGTGAGAAGTATCGCGCAGAAAACGATAAGACCGACCAGGAAGCGACCCTTGAACTCTCTCGCTTTATTTATAAGCAGAAGCACCATGGGAGCGGCGCAGCAGAACGCGAACAGAAGCGCACCCGTCCAATGCGCCATGCAGCGTGCGGAATCGAGATGCATCTCCTCACCCATCGACGGGCAATTTATAGTAACATAAATTGCGGCGCTGCCGATCGAGCCGAGAATAACGCCCGCTCGGCTGTGATAACCGAATTTGCGATAGGCATAGAGCGTGTTGGTGAACACGGTTGCCGACGCTATAACGCCCCAGCCTCTGAAATGCCACGGGAATTCGAGTCCTATCATGCTCGCGGTGATAAACTTCACCTTTTCGATAAAGGGCTGGTCGCCGAAGAAGCCGTACCACGTGACATAGACGCAGCCGAAAATAACGCCGAAGAGGCAGAATATTTTCATCGCCTTGCCGGGCTCCTTGCCGTAAAGCAGGACTTTTATGTAGACGATGAACATTGCAAGGCAGATGCACGAGACTGCGACCCAGATGGGATAGAGCCACTCGTGACCCATCATACCGCTGATGTTGGCATGGGTGATGCCGTCAACGGTACGCTCCTCTACCGTTGCGTAGTTGACGAGCACTATCTTGCGCATGAACGCTATCATCCATACCGCATAGGCGGCGATAATGGCAATCCACATTGCGGCATACGCCTTAAAGCTCGGCTGTTTTTTCACTTTTGACATTGTTACACCCCTTGTTACCCTGCAACACCTAAAACTTTACAAGCCTTGCGTCGTCTGATTGCGTTTAACTGCGTCCTCAAACTTGACAGGCGGCAGCTTGCCTGCGTTTTCATCCTTGTTTAACACAATCATACTTGCAACCAGATGTAAGCTTTTAGATGTTGCAGGGTACTTCGATAAAATTTTATCGTTTTAATTATAACTGCTTTGGGGAATGTTTGTCAATAGTTTATTCTTTGTCTAAAATATAAGAGACTTCTTTATAGGGTTTGCCGTCTTTGAAATAGATTCGCGGAACGCGGCGGGCAACGCCGCAGACGAACTCATAGTTGAAGCTCGCCGACATATCGCCTATCTCCTCGGCGCTAATCGTGCAGCCGTTGTCGCTGCCCATGAGAATGACCTCGTCCTCGATATTCAGCTCGCCCTCGATATCGGTCACATCTATCATGAACTGATCCATGCACACTCTGCCGATTATCGGCGCGAACTGACCGTTGACTATCACTCTGCCCTTTGAAGAGAGGGCGCGCGGATAACCGTCGGCATAGCCCACGGGGATAGTCGCGATGCGGGTCTCCCTGTGAGTAACAAATGTGTGGCCGTAGCTGACTCCGCAGCCGGCAGGGACAGTTTTGAGATTGACTATCTTTGTACGAAGCTCCATTGCGGGGATGAGATCAACGCTCGATTTGTCGACCTCTTCCGAGGGATAAAGCCCGTAGAGCGAGATTCCGAAGCGCACCATATCATAGTGCTTTTCGAGTTCTTCGACTGCCGCCGAGTTGCTCAGATGCTTTATCGGTATATTTATACCAGCCTTTTCGAGCTTATCTATAAACAGATCGAAGCGCTCCGACTGGAGGAACGCCGTTGTTTTCACGAGCTCATCAGCGCGGGCGTAGTGGCTGAAAATGCCCTCAAGAACGAGATTCGGGAGCTTGACTATCTTCTTTATCTGCTCGACGCTCTCGTCATTGTCCTGGAAGCCGACACGCGACATACCGGTGTCGAGTCCGATATGGAACCGAACGGTCTTTCCGAGGGCGACCGCCCTATCCGACAGGCGCTTTGCCATATCATAGGTATAGATATTCTGCGTTATATCATAGTTTATCAGCAAATCGTCCTGCGAGGGCGAAGTATAACCGAGAATGAGGATCGGCTTTTTTATACCTGCGCGGCGAAGCTCGACCGCCTCTTCAATGACGGCGACGCCGAAATAATCGACCTCGCTCTCAAGCTGATGCGCAAGCTCGACCGCGCCGTGGCCGTAGCCGTCCGCTTTGATAACCGCGAGAACTTTTGTACCCTCGGGTATGCGGCGTTTGCACTCGCCGAGATTGTGAAGAATCGCGTCTATATCTATCCTTGCATATATACGATGATACTGCATCGTTATCGCTTCCTTTGTCAGATTATTTGGGCAAGCGGAGCGGTCTCAATACCGTTTGCGTTGAGCTCCGCTTTTATACGCCTTGCAAATTCGACCGCTTTAACTCCGTCGCCGTGCAGGCATATCGAATCTGGCTTGAGCTCGATTGTTTTTCCGTTTATCGACTCGACCGTACCGTTTTTGACCATACCGATAACGCGGCTGACCGCTTCATCCTCATCGGTTATGACTGCGCCCGGCTTGCCTCTTGCGACAAGCGAGCCGTCATCCTCGTAGGCTCTGTCCGCAAAAACCTCGCTTGCGGCTCTGAGTCCGATTTTCTTTGCCGCGCTCATCATCTTGCTGCCCGAGAGGCAGAGAAGAATAAGCTCGGGGTCGATTTCATAGACAGCCTCGCATATGGCGGCGGCGAGAATCTCGTCCTTGCCCGCCATATTATAGAGTGCGCCGTGGGGCTTAACATGGGCAAGGCGGCATCCGGCAGCCTTGCAAAACGCGGAGAGCGCGCCTATCTGATACTGAACGAACGCTTTAGCCTCGGCGGGCGAAACATTCATATTCCTTCTGCCGAATCCGACGAGATCGGGAAAGCCCGGATGCGCGCCGACCGCGACACCGTTATCGCGCGCGAGGGCGACGGTCTTCTGCATCACGAGCGGATCGGACGCATGGAAGCCGCAGGCGATATTGGCGGACGAAATATATTTTATGACCTCATCGTCAAGCCCCAGCTTATAGTTGCCAAAGCTCTCGCCGAGATCGCAGTTAAGATCTATTTTATGCATATCTATGCCCCCCTGTCAATATTTAAGCTCGACATTTTTGACATCGGTTATGAGCATATGCCCGGGCGAATGAGTTATCGCGATGGGCGGTTTCGTGCTCATCAGAGCCGACTGCGGAGTGACGCCGCACGGCCAGAATACAGGCACTTCGCCGGGATTTATAGTAACCGCATCGCCGAAATCGGGCTTTGAGATATCTTTGATACCGATAACGGACGGGTCGCCGATATGAATCGGAGCGCCGTGGACTTTCGGCATGGCGGCGGTCGCCGCGACGGCGGTGACTATCTTGTCATAGGGCAGCGGACGCATGCTGACGACCATTTTTCCGTGGAAAATTCCGGCGGGCTCGCACTCGATATTTGTAAGATACATCGGAACATTCCTGCCCTCTTCGATATGCCTGATCGGCACATTTGCAGCTATCAGCTCCGACTCGAAAGAGAAGCTGCACCCGATAAGAAAGCTCACAAAATCATCGCGCCAAAGATGCTCGACACTCGTATATTCGCCGGTCATGACGCCGTTTTCATAGACCCTGTATTTCGGAATATCATTTGCGATATCCGCGCCGGGGGCTATTTTTTTCAAAAAGCGCGAGCCGACATCGCTGACTTCGAGTATCGGGCACGGGCGCGGGTTGCGCTGGGCGAAAAGCAGGAAGTCATAGGCAAGATCCTTTGGCAGAACGCAGAGGTTCGCCTGAGCATATCCCGCACACATGCCTGAAGTGTTACAGGTTATTTTGCCCTCTCTTATAAGCTGCCTTACATCGCGCGGGCTCATCGAAGAATAGTCCATTTTATCTGCCTCCAATCAGGAGCCGGATATAGAGGTATCCGCTCTGAGAATCTTATACTGTAGTTTTTTGAGAAGCTTATTGTCTTGTTTTATACGCTTGACGGCATACTGGAGATCGACCTTTTCAAAGCGCAGGCTGCCACCCGGACGAAGCTGGGCGAGCAGGGGCAAATCAGAGGTAATGACCGTGGCTATCTTTGCATAGCCGCCGGTAGTCTGTCTGTCTGCCATCATGATTATCGGCTTGCCGGAGGACGGAATCTGAACCGAGCCTGCGACGATGCCGTCCGAAATAATGTCGACGCCGTCAACGCTCTCGACCGGCGTACCGTCGAGCTTTATGCCCATTCTGTCGGAGTCGCCGGTGACAGAATAAGTTTCGGAATAAAAGATATTTTTGCCCTTGTCGGAGAAATAATCATCCTGCGGACCGGGTATAACATGGATGGTGACTGTGCCGTCTTTTTGTTTCTCGGGTTCGAAAACTCGGGAAGTCATGCCGTAGAGATCACTCTGCGGATATCTGAGCGGCAGAACATCGCCGGATTTCAGCTTTCTGCCCTCGAAGCCGCCGACTTTGCATTTCAGATTCGTTGACATGCTGCCCATAACGGGCGCGATATCAAAGCCGCCCGCCACGGCGAGATAGCCGCGAAGTCCGCTCCTGGCGCTCCCGCAATCGAGCACATCGCCCTTTTTGACGCGCACGGCGCAATTCATCGGAAGCTCGGTAACTTCGCCCGTCTCGGAATCGGTCACGGTGGGAGCAAACTCGGCTCCGGTTATCGCAATCACACTGTCCTCATCAAAATAAGCTTTAACGCCGAGCAAGGTCATTTCGAGCACGCCGTCCGACTCGCTGTTATCGAGCAGGATATTGGCGGCTCGGGCGGCAAACTGATCCATTGCGCCGCCCTGCTGGAATCCCGACGCCATATAGCCGCGGCGTCCGAGATCCTGAACGGTGGTGAGCATACCGGGAGAGATTATATGCATACTCATATCATTTGCCCTCCCCGGTCGTTATTCTGTACTCGTATTCGTTGCGGCTGACGAGCTCTTCAATGCGGCGATACTCCTGTTCATCGACGGCGAAGAAGCGTATATAATCGCCTGCGCGATAGAGTATCGGCTCCGCGCGGGTCGGGTCGTAGGGCTTAACGGGCGTTCTGCCGATAAGCTGCCAGCCGCCCGGAGACGCGAGCGGATATATTCCGGTCTGCTCGCCGCCTATGCCGACGGAGCCCGCAGGAATACTTGTTCGCGGGTTTGACAGGCGCGGAGTGTGCAGGCGTTTGTCCATATCGCCGAGATAGGCAAAGCCGGGCAGGAATCCGAGCATGAAGATAAGATAATCTCTGCCCGTGTGTATATCTATGACCTCCTGCTCGGTGAGCCCGGCATGGGACGCGACAAAGGCTATATCCTCGCCGAACTCGCCGCCGTAGCAGACGGGGATATTGAAAACTCTCTTCTCCCCGCCCGACACCTGATCGAGCGATTTTATACGCTTTTTGAGCTTCTTTATCAAAGCCTCGCAGCCCGTCTGCAAGGGATCGTAGCAGACGAGCAGGGAGCGGAATGTAGGAATACATTCCGTCACCCCACGTATCGGCTTACGGGACAGCGAGTCAGACAGGCCGCGTATTTTTTTATTTATCTCGGGGTCTATAGTCCTGCCGAATTCAACATTGACCGCCGAATCTCCGGCCGGAAGAAACAGCGTTTCGTTCATAGCTTTTTACCCCTTTTTGGTTATTCGCCGAAAAAGCCCTTGTCAATAACCTTTTCGAACCAGGTCTTGCAGGTGTCCTCAAGTCTCAGCGCGTAGCTGACGCACTCGCGCATGAGGTTGACTATCGTCATGTTCATGCTCTTGCCGAAGCCGTCGATAGCCGGGATGCACCAGCCGTACATATCGATCATGCCGTTGCGTGCAGCGGCGGTTATCGCCTCGCCTTCGAGCTCGGCGGTGTGCATGATATCAATATCTTTTTTAAGATAAGCTATCGCCGCTATCATCGCGTAGCAGCCCCAATCGGAGACGGTCGCGGTGATTATATTATCGGTGATGCTCCGAACGGCTATTCCGCCGCCGCATCCGCAGCGGCACTCGCCCTCGTTGGCATAGGGAATATGCTTATGCAGATGGGGCGCGATAGTACCCATGCCTATCTCGTTGCCGAGGTCGCCAATCGCGATATTGAGCACGCCCATGGCGCGGAGCTTATCGAAGAGGATATCCATTTTCGCCTCAAGGTCGGTCACATCAAGCCCGGTGGCGTTATGGTACTTACCGATTTTATTTTCGCCGGGCGCTTCGATGCTGATAACAGCGGCGGGCTTGCCGTGGGAGATTATCTCATCGGCACAGCTCTCTGCCTTTGATTTATCTTTTGTAAAGGGCACGACAGCCATGGATATAGGATATTTTTTCAGCTCGTCTATAGACTCATAGAGATGAAGTCCGACAACTGCCGCCATAGCTTTGACGGCGGGGACATTCTCCTCCTGACAGACGATAACGGGCTTTGCGCCGAACGCGATAACGAGCGAACGCGCGAGCAGGACGGAGCTGATAACGCCGTCCGTCTCGGCACTGCCGAACGGAGGCAGGACAAAGCCGGTCATTATATAGACGAGGTCATCCTGCTTCAGAGTGTCGCAGAGCTTCCCCGCTGCGTTCATGCAGAGGGGACCGCCCGTATATTCGCGCGAGGCAGGATAGAGGATATGACACACACCGTATCCTCTGGGGTCGATGTTGGAGATGTTGTCAAGGCTGTCGCCTAAATTGAGAAGAGTGAGCTCTTTTTGCGTCATACCGCTCCCCTCCCTCAGACAGTTGTAGCGTCAATAAACTCTTTGACGAGGTATTTCTGGAGGGTGTCGATAAGCTCGGGCGCTTTGCCACCGACGGGCTTGCCGTCTATCTCGTTTGCGACAAGGCAGAACGAACCGGACGAAGAGACGATGACTTCATCGGCATCCATAAGCTCGGCGACAGTAAACGGAGTCTCGTCAACAGGGATATTGTTTGCCTTGCACGCTCTGATAAGATGCGCGCGGGCGATGCCGGGCAGGATATAATGATCGGTCGGATGGGTCTTGAATACACCGTCCTTTATGATATGTACATTGCTGTGAGCGCACTCGGTGACTCTGTCGCCGCGATGGAAAACGCTCTCGTCGCAGCCTGCCTCAGCGGTCTTCTGAGCCGCCATAACGCTCGGGATGAGGTTGAGGGTCTTAATATTGCAATGAAGGAATCTTGTGTCCTCAAGGGTTATGAGCTTAATGCGCTGAGAAAGATCCTTGACCTCTGCGGGCTTGATTGTGACCCAAATGTTGGCCTTGCCCTCTTTGGGGAACGCATGGTTGCGGATTCCGGTTCCGCGGGTCGCCTGCCAATAAACAAAGTTATTGCCGCTGTCAACCTTGCTGACCATATCGTTGAGGATGTCTTTCATCTCATCCTTTGTGCAGGGAAGCTCGATGCGGAGCAGTCCCGCGCTGTTGAAGAAACGGTCGATGTGCTCGTCAAGAGCGAAGATAACGCCGTTGCGGCTGTAAGTCGCGTCATAGACGCCGTCGCCGAAATAGCACACTCTGTCGTTCATAGGAACCATCATTTCTTCAAGAGGACCGAATTTGCCGTTGTAATACCCCAGATTTTCCATTTATATATCATTCCTTTCCCTGCAAAAATGCAGGATATAATCAACAATTATTCAAAAATCCGCATCGGGCGAAGGCACAAAAGCGAGCCTTGTTTTCCCGCGATTTTCAGCATATTCATTATACACACTATTAAATATAAATGTAAATAGTACCATTTAGATTCAATATTTTTTGTGGAAAAGCGGAGTTTTTATGAAATTTTTTCGGAATTTCGTCAGATAGCAGAGATAAAAATTTTGAAATACAACAGAAATCAAAAAAGCGTCCCGCAAGCGGGACGCCCTGTTTATTTTTGATATATCAGCGTGTTATTTATTTTCCGCCGAGCGGTCACGCGCATCCTCGCTGACGGAGAGCGCATTCGCCAAAATGACCGACGCGACGCCGCCGACTGCAGAAAATGTCAGAATATCGCCGTCGAGCGCGGAGAGAATCAGAATAACGACGGAAGTGAACATATAGACTGCGCAGCCTGCCGAACGGAAAACTTTCGAAAGATTTCCGAGGATAAACGCGAGCAGCTTCAGGAAGATGAACGCCGCAGGCAGGATATAGACAATAAAACCGAGTATACCGTAGTTGAGCGCGACGGTTATGGGATCGGAATGAACCTTTGTCGCGGTCTTTATCGAATCCGTCTGATCGAATAGCGCGGCGAATTTCAAGCCGAAGAGCTTTGTCTGGATATCGCCCTCGCCGAACATCTTTGAATAATAAACCGTTCTGTCGATATTTATAGCGCCGACATTCGGAAGCGCGGGACTTCTGAGCGAGCCGAAGCCTATCGCGGCGGCGGGAGCGTTGTTCTCCGGAGCTGCTGTGCCGGGTTCCTCCGTATCGGGCGGAGCGGTGGGTTCCGGTTTTGTCTCAACGGGCGGCATCGTGCTCTCCTCCGGGCGGGTGACACGGTTGCTGATATCGGTAAGGAAGCTCTCGATATCGGATCTGTCCGGCATCGTGGGCTTCGTCTGCCACCATCTTGTGGTCTCGGTGCTTATCTCCGTTGTCTCTTCGGAGGTATCATCAGTGCTGTCGCCGGCGGGTTCTTTTGTGGATTCGCCTGCTGTAGAAGCCGAGCTTTTTTCGGTGGTCTTTTTGTCGTCGCCTTTTGTTGTGTCATCGTCTTTTTTATCGCTGCCGGGCACATAGCCGGAATCGAGGTTCGGGACATAATCGCCGTCATCGTCCTCGTCCTCATCGCCGAATATCGGGTTATCACCGTTCGGGTTGACGGTCGGCGACTGCTGACCGTTATATGTATAGAACATGCCCTTGAAGCTGAACGTGCCGTCGAAGCTGCTCTTCACGGGAGATATCGGCAGGAGTGCGAGAATGAGCACGCAGAAAAGTGCGCTCGAAAGAAATGCACGCATCATGGGCGGACGGTTCTCTTTTCTGCCGTCCCGCCAGGATGAAAACGTCCACATAAAGAGGATAGCCGAGAATATGACGGAGACAAAAAGCACGGGCTTTGAATTCGAAAGCACTGCGCCGACGAGAAGCAAGATAATACCTGCCGCCGGGACTATCCACGAGAGCGCCGCATCGGCGGGCTTTGTGCTCTCCGCTTTCTTTCTGCCGAGATGGGAGACGAAGAAAACGAGAGCGGTCGGGATAAGCAGGGCGAGCGCCACAGCGAACGAGGTTGAATAATGGAACGTGCCCTTCTTTGAAAGATAATTTATAACAAGTGTCAGCGCGTAGATGAGCGCCGTCGCCGCTATAACGGCGGGGTGAATTCTGCGTCCGACGGTCTGCGCGGTCTCGAATATGAGCAGGAACATGAACGCGAAGAAGAAAGTATCCGCCATGAGTCCGAGCATATAGAAAAACGCGACATGGTCGCCGCGGGTCGCGCTCATAAGGCACATCAGTGCGATATATGCGGCGGCGATACCGTTATAAACTTTGAACAGAGTGCTGTATTTACCCTTGTAGAAGCCGAGCGTGAACACGGTCACGGCGACGATGATAACCGCCCTGACAGCACCCGAGACGCTGATATAATTCGCCTTGCCGAGATTGATAACAATAGACGAAAGTATATCGAGCAGCGGCTGAATGACGACCAGCGCGCAGGTCACGATATAGAGCACTGCGCCCTCTTCGCTGTTTGCACTTTTGACAGTTTTCTGATTATTCATAATTCACTGTCCTTCCCGAAAAATCATTTTTATTTTCCGCTATTTTTCCTGCTTTGATTATAACACAAACCACAAAAAATATCAATCCGAGTCAGAGCGTAGTGACTTCCATGCCGCGGCTCTCCTTGAACTCGACAAAATCGTCGTAGTTGCCCGAATGGTCGATAACTCCGTCGTCGCAAATCTCGATTATTCTGTTGGCGACGGTGTTGACTATTTCATAATCGTGCGAGCAGAACAGCACGTTGCCCTTGAAATCCGAAAGTCCGTTGTTGACGGCGGTTATGGACTCGAGGTCGAGGTGGTTCGTCGGCTGGTCAAGAATGAGGACATTCGAGCCGAAGAGCATCATGCGCGAAAGCATGCATCTGACCTTTTCGCCGCCGGAGAGGACATTGACGGGCTTCAACACCGCATCGCCCGAGAACAGCATTCTGCCGAGGAAGCCGCGGATATAAGTCTCCGTCTGATCCTTTGAATACTGGCGCATCCAATCGATAAGATTGAGATCGGAGTTGAAGAATGCGGAGTTGTCCGCCGGGAAATAGGAGCGCGAGGTGCTCAGTCCCCACTTGAAGCTGCCGCTGTCGGGGGTCTCCTCTTCCATGAGAATTTTGAAGAGCATAGTTATCGCCTGCTCGCTCTTTGCGACAAAGGCTATTTTGTCGTTCTTGCGCACGGTAAAGCTGACATTGTTGAGGAGCTTCACTCCGTCAACTTCCTTTGTCAGTCCCCCGACCGTAAGAATATCCTTGCCGACCTCTCTGTCCATATCGAAGCCGACAAACGGATAGCGGCGGCTCGACGCGGGGAGCTCTTCGATAGTGAGCTTATCAAGCAGCTTCTTTCTCGAAGTCGCCTGGCGGGACTTCGATTTATTTGCGGAGAATCTTGCGATGAAAGCCTGAAGCTCCTTCGCCTTTTCTTCGTTTTTCTTGTTCTGCTGCTTTATGAGCTTCTGAATGAGCTGGCTCGACTCATACCAGAACTCGTAGTTGCCGACATACATCTTTATCTCGGAATAATCGATATCGACTATTCGCGTGCAGACATTATTGAGGAAGTGACGGTCATGCGAAACGACTATGACCGTTCCGAAATATTCGCTCAGGAAATCTTCGAGCCACTTGACGGCGGCTATATCGAGGTCGTTCGTAGGTTCGTCAAGCAGGATTATATCGGGGTTGCCAAAAAGCGCCTGTGCAAGCAGGACTTTGACCTTCTGCGAACCGGAGAGCGACGCCATCTGCTCATATAGCAGGCTCTCTTCAAGGCCAAGACCCTGAATCAGCTTTGACGCGTCTGACTCCGCCTCCCAGCCGTCGAGCTCGGCGAACTCCTCCTCGAGCACTGCGGCGCGCATTCCGTCCTCCTCACTGAAGTCCGGCTTTTCATAGAGCGCGTCCTTTTCTTTCATTATATCATAGAGGCGGCGGTTGCCCATAATAACGGTGTCGAGCACGGTGTATTCGTCAAAAGCGTAGTGATCCTGACGGAGCACGGACATTCTGACGGTCGGCGGTATTATGACCGAGCCGTGCGATGGCTCGAGCTCACCGCAGAGTATTTTCAGAAATGTTGATTTGCCCGCGCCGTTTGCGCCGATTATACCGTAGCAGTTGCCGGGCGTAAATTTGAGATCGACGCCCTTGAACAGGGTCTGGGTGCCGAAATTGAAGCTGAGATCGGATACTGTTATCATCTTGTTCTCCCGTTTTTTGCAATAAATATCTGCGGGCAAACGCATTCGCCCGCAGTATAATATAATAGCACATATAAGGATTTTCTTCAAGTGGCGGAAAAAATCAGTTTTCCTCCACGAAGCTTTTCAGCGTATCTTCAACGCGCACGCCGGCACTCTCAAGGCGGGCGCGGTCATGGTGTCCGCTCGTTATAAGCAGGCACTGCGAGCCGATCGCTTTTGCGACATCGCAGTCGTGCAGAAGATCGCCGACAACGACGGCTTTTGACGCATCGACGCCGTGCTCCTCTATGAATTTTTCCGCGCGCTCGACCTTGCTGCCGGCAAGGAGGTTGTCCGCGCCGAGGACGGAGTCGAAATATCCGTCGATTTCATAGTGCTTCAAAAGCCGTTCGAGCTGGCTCTGCTCGCTCGACGAGAGTACAACCTGCGGAATGCCGAGGCGCTTTGCCTCCTCGAGAGCCACAGAGACGAAACGAGTCAGTCCGCAGTTTTTGACATGGGCTTCGTAGCCCTGCTGGAACTCGGTGAGAATCAAATCGTAGTCCTCATTTTCGAGGTCGAGCACCTGCTCATAGAAATGGCGGATAGGTACATCTATATATTCACGGTACTCATCGAGCGTTATCGGCTCTTTTGAGCGGCGGGCAAGCATATCGTTGACGGAGCCGAGCGCGGCGCCGACATCGTCGAGCAGAGTGCCGTTAAAATCCCAGATAATAAGCGAATAGTTTTTCATAAATTCTCCAAAATTCAAAAAATAATTGCGAAAACATTGAGATCGGAGTATAATACTCACGACAAAACGAGAAAGAGTGAGACGGATGAAAGAATATCTTTTTGAAATGCACGCGCACACCTCGCAGACAAGCAGGTGCGGCGAAGTTCCTGCGGAGCAGGTTGTGAATACTTTCAAAAATCTCGGCTACGACGGAATAGTCATAACCGACCACATGCATACGGGCACGATGGAAAAGATAGCAAACGAGCCATGGGAGAAGAAAGCGGATCATTTCTTCGAGGGTTACAGAGCTGCAAAGGCACTTGAGACCGAGGAATTCACGGTTCTTCTCGGCATGGAACTGAGATTTCTCGAAAACGACAACGACTATCTTGTCTACGGCTTCAACGAAGATTTCGTCTATTCGCATCCCGACCTCGACAGGATTGAGTGCCTAGAGGACTTCAGACCGATAGCGGACGAGAATAATCTCATCGTTTTTCAGGCGCACCCGTTCAGAGTCGGCATGACGGTCACAGACGACGAGCTGCTCGACGGAGTTGAGATATACAACGCCCATCCCGGTCACGAATCGAACAACGAGATTGCCGAGGCGTGGGCGAAGAAATACAGCCACCTGCGCGTAACATCAGGCTCGGATTATCACGGTAAGCTGAATGTTCATCCCGGCGGACTCTTCTTCCCCGAGCGTCCCGCCTGCCCGCACTGCCTCGAAAAGCTGCTCAGAGACCGCAGATACAGGCTGCGCACGGACAAAGTTACTGAATAAAACTCATATTTCAAAGCACTGCCCGGCTTTCGTCAGGCAGTGCTTTTTTGTTTTATTTTCTTGCCGCTTCGCGCTCGGTTCTGCCCTTGTGGAACTCGGAGAACTGAGGCACGACGAACTTGATTCCCTTGGGAACAAGCTCAAACACGACATCGTTGACATATTCGCACTCGCCGTCGATATTGACAGCCGCGGGAACATCGCTGTGGATAGTCAGCTTTGTGCCGTTGATATATTGGGTCATCGGCAGACCGAGGTGCTGACCTTTCTTATACTTCTGAAGAAGCGGGAACAGGCGCAAACGGCCTCTGTCGTGGCGGATGATAACAAAGTCAAGCTTGCCGTCATCCGGCCATGCGAGCGGAGCCGCCTTGAAGCCGCCGCCGTACCAACGGGAATTCGCCGCGACGCAGAGCAGGACATCCTGCTTTATCGGCTCGCCGTCGTCAATAGTTATGGTGAACTCATGACCTATTTTCTTGCAGAGAGCCTGGAGAGCCGCCGCGACATACGCGGTCTCACCCGTCATAAGCGGCATCTTCTTGAAATAGGACTGCTTCGCGCAAACCTCGGCGTCCATGCCCATCGAGCACTGGTTGATGGCTATCTTGTCGCCGCACTTGATAACATCAAGCTCGACGGGGATACCCGTGACCTGAGCCTCGACATTGCAGAACTGCTCCTTTGTGCCGAACAGGCGGACAAAGTCATTGCCCGAGCCCATGGGGATAACTGCGACCTCGCAGTTGGGATAGCCGTAAGCGCCGTTGACCACCTCATAGAGAGTTCCGTCGCCGCCGCAGGCATAGAAGCGGAGCGCTTCGCCGGATTTTGCGTGTTCCCTGCAGTAGTTCTGGGCGTCGCCCTGACATTTTGTGACATAGATCTCATAGTCGAGACCCGCTTTGCCGCAATAGTCCTCAATCTGGGGACGGATAATGCTCTCGGCATTGCCCTTCTTTCCTGCTGCCGGATTGATGAGGAAAATATGTTTCACAAATAATACCTCCTGTTTTACCTCTTTCGCCTTATTTAAAATACATAAATAACTGACACTTTATCATGCCGTTATATAATTTTCTGCGTTTATCAGCTTTGCGCCCGAACTCCTGCTCAAAAGTATCGCACGGAGTTATGATGCTGTATGACCAGCCGTGGCGGCGTTCAAACACGCGGCCCATATCACGATAAAGCGCGTTTGCCTGCTCGATATCGAGCATACGCTCGCCATAAGGCGGGTTGCATATAAGAGTTCCGCGCTCGGTCTGCGGAGCGAATTTTTTCAATTCACAGCAGCGCACGCTGACGAGGTCGTCAACGCCGGCAGCTTCGGCGTTTGCGGCGGTAAGAGCCGCAGCTTCACGGCTGATATCGGAGCCGTAAGCAAAGAAGTCATGAGCCTCGCGCTCAAGGTCGCGCGCACGCTCGCGCTCGGTATACCACACATCGCGCGGGATATTGCTCCAGCGCTCGGCGGCAAAGTTGCGGTTGACTCCGGGGGCGATATTGCGCGCCATCATCGCGCCCTCGATAAGTATCGTACCCGATCCGCACATAGGGTCATAGAGCGAATGATACGGGCGCAGACGCGAGAACCAGCACAGCGACGCGGCAAGAGTCTCTTTTATCGGGGCGTCGTTCGCGTTCTGGCGGTATCCCCTCTTATGGAGTCCCGCGCCGGAGGTGTCGAGCATGAGCGAAACTTTGTTTTTCATTATAGAGAACTGAATCTGATAGACAGGTCCGCTCTCTTCAAACCACTCGATAGAATATTTTTGTTTGAGGCGTTCAACGACCGCTTTTTTGATTATCGCCTGGCAGTCGCGCACGCTGAAAAGGTCGGAATTGATGGAATAGCCCTTGACAGGGAACGCATCGTCTGCGCCGATCCATTGCTCCCACGGGAGGGCGCGTGTGCCCTGAAAAAGCTCCTCGAAGCTATGCGCCTCGAACGAGTCGAGAAGCACAAGCACGCGCTCGGAAAAGCGCGAGCAGATATTTGCGCGGGCAAGAATATTTTCGTCGCCGCTGAAAAGCACGCGGCCGTTTTCGGCGCGGACATCCGACGCCTCCATATTTCTGAGCTCTTCGGCTATCGGCGCCTCAAGACCCAGCAGACAGGGTACTGCGAAATTTATATCCATCAAAACTACCTTTCAAAGCTACTTTCGTTTTCACATAGTACAAGGGGCGCACCAGGGCGCGCCCCTTGTTCAGAAAAGCAAATTCAAATCATTCGGCGCTGGGCTCAAGCAGACCGTAGCCGCCGTCGATACGGCAATATACTACGCTGACAAGACCTGTTGCCTCATTTATAAACATATAGAACTCGTGGCCGAGCATATTCATCTGAAGAATAGCCTCATCGACCGTCTGCGGCTTGACTGCAACGTGCTTTGTTCTGACGAGGTCATATTCTTTCTCGTCCGCAACATCCGCGCCGTCATTGAGTTCATCAAATGCGGCGGAACGCATGCGCTTTTCAAGCTTTGTTTTATTCTTGCGAATCTGGCGAACGAGCGAATCGACGCATTTATCGAGCGCATCGTTCATATTTTCCGCCCGCTCCTGCGCACGGAATATCATACCGTTGTTGATAACGGTTATCTCAACTGTCTGACCTGACTTCTCGACAGTGGCGGTGATCTTTGCCTCCGCCTCGTCGCCGAAGAAACGCTCTACCTTGGCAAGCTTTTTCTCCGCCCTCTCCTTGAATGATTCTCTCGGCGAACACTTGCGTCCAGTAATAACTATTTTCATAATGTCAGCCCCTTAGAATTATTGGAGACTTCTGTCTCTGATTGTATTGTAGCACATATGACTAAAAAAATAAAGAGTAAAGAGCTGCATTTCTAAAAAATTTACAAATTTTCTATAATAAGGCAAGATATCAGACAACAACGGTCACATGGCGGGTAACGTGGCAGCCGATATTGACCGCGACGGGCAATCCCGCGATATGAGTCGGGGCGAATTCGACGACGGCGCTCAGCGCGGTCGTCTTGCCGCCGAAGCCCTGAGGGCCTATATTGAGGGCATTTGCCTTTTCGAGTATCTCCGATTCCATCGCGGCGTAATACTCATCGGCATTCGGCTCGCTGACCGGACGGCAGAGAGCCTTTTTGGCAAGCAGCGCGCACTGCTCGAAATCGCCGCCGATACCGACGCCTATAACCATCGGCGGGCAGGGATTGCTCCCCGCGCGGCGAACGACATCGACAACATAATCTATGATATCCTCGCGCGAGGCGGAGGGAGTGAACATTTTAAGTGCGCTCATATTCTCGCTGCCGAAGCCCTTGGGCGCAACGGTCAGCTCGACTTTATCGCCCTCGACAAGCTCGATATGCAGAACAGCCGGGGTGTTGTCGCCGGTATTGATGCGCCTGAGCGGATCGGCAACGACCGACTTCCTGAGATAGCCCTCGGTGTAGCCTTTTGCGACTCCGGCGTTGACGGCATCTTTAAAGCTGCCGCCGACAAAGTGGACATCCTGGCCGACCTTTGCAAAGATAACGGCCATACCGGTATCCTGGCAGATGGGAATATCCAGTTCCTTTGCGGCGCAGAGATTATCGCACAGGCGGCACATTATATCTTTGGGCACATCGTCTGTTTCTGCATCGGCGCTCTTTTTGATAAGCTCTGCGAGGTCATCGGGCAAAACTTTGTTGGCGCTGATGCACGCGCGGCTGACCGCTTCGGTTATGAGGCTGACATCTATCTCACGCATTGGGCTTTCCCTCCATGAGAATCTCGCCGTCGCCGACAACGAGCCGAGGCTTTGCGAAGAGGGTCAGCGGATCGGAATCGAACAGGCTCATATCGGCATCCTTGCCGACTTCGAGAGAGCCGACGCGGTCGGAGATTCCGCACATCTCGGCGGGATTTATAGTTATGGCTCTCAGCGCATCATCATGAGTCATGCCCTCGCGCACGGCAAGTCCCGCGCACAGCGGCAGATATTGGATAGGGATAACCGGATGGTCAGTGACTATCGCGGTCTTTACGCCCGCTTTGCTGAGCACGCCCGGGGTTGCGGGGGTGGAATCTTTGAGCTCGGGCTTGCAGCGGTCGCTGATGAGAGGTCCGCTGAACGCCTTGACCCCGGCTTTCGCGAGTCTGTCGGCAATAAGATGACCCTGAGTGCAGTGGACAACGCAATAATCGAGCCCGAACTCCTCGGCGATACGCACGGCGGTAAAGATATCATCGGCGCGGTGGGCATGAATATGCATCTGCATATGCTCCTCAAACAGCGGAGCGAGGGCTTCGAGCTTCGCGTCGAACTCGCGGCTTGCCTTATCTTTTTTGATATATTCGCGAGTCTTTGTCAACTGTTCTCTGATTATCGCGGCGGTCGCCATTCTTGTGCTGGGCGCCATCTTTTTCTCGTTATAGACGGTCTTGGGATTCTCGCCGAGGGCGAATTTCATCGCGGCGGGAGCCTTGACAACCATATCATCTATGCACACGCCATGGGTCTTTATCGCCGCTATCTGACCGGCTACGGGGTTCGCGCTGCCCGGGCAGGTCAGCACGCAGGTAACGCCCGCTTCTCTCGCCTCTTCAAAGCATCTGTCAAGCGCGTTGACGGCATCGAGCGCCCTGAGGTTCGGGGTGACGGGATCGGTCATCTCGTTGCAGTCCTCGCCCTCAAAGGTCAGCGAGTCCTCGGTGATGCCGATATGGGTATGGGCATCGATAAATCCGGGATAGAGCGCCGCGCCTTTGGCGTCATAAGCCTCACCCTGCGGGCAGTCTTTCATATCGCCCAGAGAGATTATTTTTTCATCAAACTCGATATATCCGTTTTCGATAGTACCGTTCGTTACCGTATGTATAACGGCGTTTTTGATAATCACAAGATCGCTCCTTTTTCTTAAATCAAAAAAGCGGGCTGAACGCCCGCCTGATAATGCATTTTTACTGTCTGCCGCCGCCGCGCCTCGAATAGCCACCGCTGCGCTTGGAATCGGAAGATCTTTTCAGATCGGTCATTTTTTCATCGCTGATCTGCTTGAACTTTGCCATCATATCCTCAAAGGACTGGTTGCCGGAAGTCTCCTGATTGACGGCTTCGACCTGTCTGCCCTGCTGAGGCGGTCTGCGCTGGCCGGAGGACTGCTGATGCGGTCTGTTCTGCTGACCCTGTCTGTCGCCCGAAGGACGGGGTCTGCGCTGAGGACGATCGCCGCCGTTATTGTCAGCATTGAGCTTCTTTATCGAAAGGGCTATCTTGCCTTCGGGGCTGATCGAAATGACCTTTGCCGTAACTTCCTGGTTTAGCTGCAAATGCTCCCTGATATCCTTGACATAAGATGTTGAGACCTCGGAAATATGGATCATGCCCGTTTTTCCGCCCTCAAGTTCAACAAATGCACCAAAATCGGTAAGACCGGTCACCTTACCCTTAACAACACTTCCCTGCTCGATCTGCATAATAGTACGCTGCTCCCTTTTTTTACTTGTCCGCCGACTGCTGTTCGTTGTAATATACCCTTTCATCCGGGAAAACATAGCCGAGTTCACGCCTTGCTATCTGCTCGACATAATCATCGAGATCCGAACTCTTGACAAGCTTTTCAAGCTCCTCATTCTCGGCTTTTTTATCGGCAAGCTGAGTATTGAGCTGAGCAATGTACTTCTCCTGAGATTTGATATCGGACTGCATGACTATAAAGGATATAAGGAAATAACACACTGCGACCGCTAACACGATCATCAGTATGGTACTATGCCTTTTTTTGAGTCTGCGCTTTTTTTCCGACATTCTTACGTTTCCCTTTGACCTTCTGTTTTCTTGCTTTGGGGCATATTTGCCTATTCAAAGTATACAACATATTGCGCCCCTTTTTCAAGAGGTAATTAATATTTTTTTCATTTTTATTTGACATTATTCCGTCTTTTTCCTCGGGCGGCGTTAATTTCTGTGATATTTTTTCTTTCAAGCTGCAAAGCGGCTTGCTGACGGCGTCTTTTATCCGCCAAAAGAGTTTTCTGAGCTTTGACGAAATGAGCAGACCGAGGTGTTTTGCCGCCGCGCCGAGGCTCAGGCGTTCGGCTATCCAGCCGAGTAGCTGCGCCGCGAGAATATAGAGCAGGGTGCGCCCGTCATTGAGCACGAGTATAAAACAAAACGAAGCAAAAGCGCAGATTATTACATAGAGAATATCGGTCACGAATATGACCTTGCGCCCGCCCGGCAAAACGGCGCGAACGGCGCACACGGCATCATAGAACACTCCGAGCAGAAAGCCGATGCCGAGCGAATGCAGAAAGACGGATATCTGGCCGTCCAGCCCCTGGATATACTCCATCAGCGGAACACGCGGCTGAAAAATCCGCCTTTTCCGGGCTGTTCGTCGGAATAGGTCAGCGAATTGACCGTACCCTCAAGGCTCAGTTCGCCGCTGTCGACATTGAGATTGATTATATGCAGGTCGCTGCCGCGCACAGTCAGCTCACCCATCTGCGTGAATATCACGACCGTCTGCTCGTCAAAGCTGTCCACATCGGACACGCCGGAGACGGTCAGGCGATTTCTGTTTTCCATTATAAGATTGTGGGGCAATGCCTGGACTTTGTTTTCTTCCGTCATAAATAAAACCTCCCGTCCGTTAATAATACGGCGGGAGGCTCTCGATTATGACCGATTTACAGAATTTCGTACATCGCGGCGGCGTCCTCTTTGCGGACGGTCTCGGCAACATTGAGAACACGCGCACGGGTCACATTCTGGCCCATGGATATCTCAATGACATCGCCGACCTTCACATCATAAGACGCGCGGGCTATTTTGCCGTTTACCGTGACGTGCTTTGCGTCGCAGACCTCGTTTGCGACGGTGCGGCGCTTTATCAGGCGCGACACTTTAAGATACTTATCAAGTCTCATAACATTCCGCGGCAAAAGCCGCATCCTTTCAGAACATTAGAACGTTAAAAAAATCAGGGGCATTTCTGCCCCTGAAAAGCCAGCAAAATTATTTTGCAACCTTGTCCTTAAGGCCCTTGCCTGCCTTGAAAGCGGGAACCTTGCATGCGGGGACATCGATGGTCTCGCCGGTTCTGGGGTTACGGGCAGTCTTAGCTGCGCGCTCTCTGACCTCGAAAGTGCCGAAGCCTGCGATCTGGATCTTGTCGCCCGATGCGAGAGCATCGCCGATGCAAGCGATAACAGCGTTGACAGCCTTCTCGGCGGTCTTCTTCTCAAGTCCCTCTTTTGCTGCAACGGCAGCGATAAACTCTGTCTTATTCATTACGTGTTTCTCCTTTTGTTTTTCTTTTCTTTTTATGCAATGTCCGTTGGACACAGTCATCATTATTATTTTCTGCTCTCCGCCTTGGCTTCATCCCAGAGTTCGTCGAGCTTTTCGAGCGGAGCGGTCTCCATATCGATGCCGCGCTCGCGCGCAAGCTGTTCGACGCGGATGAAACGGGCTATAAACTTATCGGAAGCCGCAGTCAGCGCCTCCTCGGCATCGCACTTGACAAAGCGCGAAACATTGACGGCGGAGAAAAGCAAATCGCCGAGCTCCTCGGAAATATGCTCCTTGTCGCCCGATTCGATAGCCTCGGAAAGCTCCTTCGCCTCCTCGAGCACTTTCTGCTGAGCGCCGGAGACATCGTCCCAGTCAAAGCCGACTGCCGCCGCTTTCTGCTGAATCTTGGTCGCTCTCATAAGCGCGGGAAGCTCACGCGGGATGCTGAGCATAGGCTCGCTCCCCTTTTTCTGTCCCTTTGAGCGGCGCTTTATGGCGTCCCAGTTATTGAGCACATCGCCGACACCGGAGACCTCGACCTCGCCGAAAACATGCGGGTGGCGCTCGATGAGCTTTTTGCACACGCCGTCGGTAACATCGCTGAAATCGAAGTTGCCCGCCTCCTGCTCCATCTGAGCGTGGAACACGACCTGCATGAGCAGATCGCCGAGTTCTTCGGTCATCAACTCCTTATCGTCCTTGTCGATAGCTTCGATAACTTCATAGGTCTCTTCGATAAGGTTCTTTCGGATGCTCATATGAGTCTGCTGTGCATCCCACGGGCAGCCGCCCGGAGCGCGGAGCAGACGCATGATCTCAAGGAGATCGTTTATATCGTATTTTTCTTTCTGCTTAAAGTCTACCATATGATCCCCTGTCTGTTTTTATCGGCAAGAAATATTCTAACCCAAAAGTTCATATTTTTCAAGTACTTTTGCAATTTTTTCGCCTGCGGGCAAAGATTCTATATCCTCGCGCACGATGCCCTTGAAGACGATGATAGCTATCGCATACACAATAACGGCGATTATGATGGCGGCGAGCAGCGCGATATCCGCGCCGTGGCTGACGCTCTTGAGCACATAGTTGCCGAGCAGACCGTAAGCCGCCCACGCCGCGAGGCCGCACATGGCGGCGGAGATAAGCGGTTTTATCAAATCGGACATTATATCAATGCGGACTTTAGTGACTTTTATAACGGCGATGACATTGAGAATGACGTTTATAACATAGAACAATACTGTTCCGATAACCGCGCCGTTGAAGTTGATGCCCGGTATGCCGACGAGGGCGAAGTTGCAGATTATTTTGACGACGGCGGAGACGAGCATTGTTTTTACGGGGATATCCGTTCTGCCGACCGCCTGAAGAAGGTTCGTCAGCGGGGTCGAAATGGACATGAACGCAGTCGTGAAGCCGAAGACGGCAACCATGGGCGCTATCATCGGGATATCGGCAGCCATTCTGCCGCGGCCGTAGATAAGAGTAAGTATAGGCTCGGCGAGCACGCCCATGCCGATACCGGCGGGCAGAGCTATGAGCATGGAGACTCTTATAACGGTATTGACGGCGCTCTTGACAGCCGCCTTGTCTTTCATCGTCCACGCCTCCGCGAGGGCGGGAAGCGCGCTGACACCGAGGGATACGGTTATCATCGGGACGAGGTTCTTGAAGTCCACGGCGGTGTTATATGCGCCGTAGAGATAGCTCATGAAGCCCTTGCTGTCTGAAAGATTCAAGGTACCGCTCGCGACATCGGCATCGATGCACTGCTTATATAAATTGTATATTGTATCCTGACCGCTCTCGATAGCGTGGAGCAGGCGGTTCTGGATGGTCACGGCGTCGATAAGATTAGTCGCGTTGAGAACGAGCGAGCTCAAAAGAATCGGCACCGCTATGGTTATCATGTTCTTGGCGATTTCATGATTTGCGGGCGGCTTCGGGGAATTGACGAGCTCGAGGCGGGTTATACCGTCGCCCTTCGCTCTGTGGCGGATGCCGAGATAGATAAGGCTCAGAAGCGAGCCGAGGGTAACGCCGAGTATTGCACCGGCGGCAGCCCACGGGTATGTTACGCTGAAAGCCTCATTAAGAGACGAGACCTCTTTGCCGAACACTGTAGCGGTAGCCGAGCCTGCGGCAACGGCGCTGTTATAGGCGCTCTCGCCGTAGGACATGATGAGCTTTGCAAAAACAAGTCCGATAACAAGCTTGCCGAGAGCCTCGATGACCTGCGATATGGCGGTCGGGATCATGTTGCGCAGACCCTCGTAATATCCTCTGTAAGCCGAGACATAGCAGCAGAAGAATATCGACGGGGCGACGGCTATCATCGCGGGCAGGTTTCTTATATCCGAGATGAACGCGGCATATGGAATGGAGATAATGACCATGAGCAGCGTGCCCGCGGTTCCGACGAGAAGGAATATCTTGCGCGCCGTTTTTAGCGTCATGCGCGCCTCGCAGTAATGATTTAATGCGACATCCTCCGCGACCATGCGCGACACCGCTATCGGCAGACCCGCCATGGAAATTGAATAAATGGGAGTATAGATAGCATAGACCGAGGTGAAATATCCGTATCCCACGAGTCCGAGCATACTGCCCAGCGGCATCTTGAAGCAGAGACCTATCACCTTGACCACGAGGGTCGAGATGACAAGGATTATTGCGCCGTTCAAGAGCGACTGTTTCTTTCTTTCTGCCAAGGGTAAACCTCCTTGCTGTTCGTTTCTTTCTTAAAACCGTTCCTAATTATATCGTTTGAGGGCGATATTATCAACAATATGCTGAAAAATTTAACAATTGTTTAATCCATAAATTCGCGAAGCAGCGAGTTTTCGGGGATAACATCAACAGGCAGAGGTTCAAATCTCTCAAGGCGTTCTATCATCATCTGCGCCTCGTCATACCACTCGCTGCCGCTCCCGACGGAGCCAAGCATCGGCACGGCAAGGGCGCGGAACACGCACGGTTCATAGGCATGGAGCGAGTCTATCTTCTCCGCCGCCAAGTGGCTGTAAGGGAAGATATACTTATCCTCGCCGCGCTGAACGCTCCCCCAGAGGTCATATGTCCGCTCGACACTGCTCGCGCGGTGGTAATAATCCCGAACGAGGCGGCGGACAAAGCGCAGATCGCGCTTCGACATAAGCACATCCCCGTCCTCATCGGCGATACGGGACGAGACGCTGACATAGAGCTTCATCAGATTTTCGCTCGGCAGAGAGTCGGTTATAACCGGGTTCAGGGCGTGGATGCCCTCGACTATCAGCACATCGTCCTTGCCGAGCGTTATAGGGTCAGAGAAGCCGCTGCGCCTGCCGCTGACGAAATCGAAATACGGCAGTCTCGTTGTGCCGTTTTTGATGATATCCTCAAGGCACGAATCAATGAGCGCAATATCGAGGGCGTTGACAGTCTCATAGTCGGGCTTGCCGTTTTCATCGAGAATGGCATCGCGCTGATCATGATAAAAATCATCGAGCGAGACAGTGAAAGCCTTTGCGCCGCGCGATTCGAGCCGCGAGGCTATAAGCCCGGCAGTTGTCGTTTTACCGGACGCGCTGGGACCCGCGAGCATGACTATACGCTTTTCGCGGTCAGAGAATATACGCTCGGCTATTTCATCGAGCCTGTCTGAATACCGCTCCTCGGCTTTTGAGACGAGAAATGCGGGGTCGTTTGCCGCCATTGAGTTTATTTTTACGAGAGATTTCAACTTATCACCTTATTTATCCGCAGACGACTGCGAACCGAATATTTCCGAGTAGAACTCCGATATGCGTTTCTTGCGCTCCATCAGAGTGTCAAACCGGGCATTATATTCATATGGATATTTGTAGTTAAAAATACGCTCGATATAGTTGCTGCCGGGCTTTTTGAGCTTTGTTACGGCGCCCGCTCCGGCAGCGAGGACAGTATGCGTCTCCTCCATCATGAATACATTATATCTGCACTCCGTACCGGGTTTGCACCAGCCGACATTTTCGAGGTTGCCGACGCAGCGGCTCTGGCGATACATATAATAAGGAATATAGCCGTTATCGAAGAGAACGGAGTGGGAATAATCAATCATCTTCCCCGCCGTCTCCCCTTCGCTGACCGCGTGACCGTGTTCTCTGAGAGTGGATGCGGATTTCAGCGCAAGGGCATGGACGGTTATATTCGCAGGCGCGAGCGAGACGACTCCGTCAACGGATTTTTTGAAGCTCTCGAGCGTATCACCGGGGAGTCCCGCGATAAGATCGACATTTATATTTTCAAACCCGCTCTTCTCGGCGAGGGCATAAGAGGCGAAAAAATCCGCCGCGGTATGCTTTCTGCCGACCGCTTCGAGCACGGAATCGTTGAGGGTCTGGGTATTTATGCTTATTCTGTCAACCGAGTGGTCGCGCAGGACATCGAGCTTCTCCTGCGTCACGGTATCGGGTCTGCCGAGTTCGACGGTATATTCGCGGATAGCGGACAGATCGAAGCTGTTTTCGACTGCCGAGCAGACCTTTTCCATCTGCTCCGCGCTGAGAATACCGGGCGTTCCGCCGCCGATATATATACTTTCAAGCCGCAGTCCGATATCGCTGACGATTTTTCCCGTTATCTCAAGCTCCCTGCACAGGTCGTCAACATAGACGGGCAGAAGCTTTGCGGCGTTGGCGTTGGTTATCGAATGGGAAACGAACGAGCAATAGCTGCACCTTGACGGGCAGAACGGTATCGCGATATAGAGACTGAACGAGCGCTCGTCGCCGAGGGCGGCTATCTCCTGCTCCGTGCCCGCGACGCTCTGCGCAAGGCGCGCTTTCGGCTCGCTTACAAGAAGTTTTTTGTAAAATAGTCATACGCGCCCTTTTCGCCGATAGATTCAATGAGCTTCAGCATAAGCTTGGACGGGCGCACACCTGTGAGTATGCCCCAGGGCGGGACATAGCCTGTGACGGCACTCAGAGCCGAGAAAAGCTCGCGAGCCATAGTGCGCTCGCACTCGTCCTTTTCGGGTTCGTCGGTCTTTGGGACTTCTGCCGAGCGAGTCTCGGTCTTATCCCCGACATTGACGCGCACGCGCACGGAATATCCGCCGCTCGCGCCGTCGAGATATGTTTCGACCTCGGGCGCTCCGCTTTCGGGCAGAGTGTCCGAGACTGTTATCTTTTCGTTCGGGAAGAACACGCGGCAAAGATTCTCCATCTCATAATGGAAATCGTGACCGCAGATATATAGAATCATAGGCGTTTCCTTAAAGCTCTCCTCTGGGTATTTTTCTTAAATATCTGTTTCTGACCCGCTCCTCGGAGAGCGTTGTGGAGCGGTTATGTCCGGTATAGACGGTATATTCGCCGTCGAGGGCAGCAAGGCGTTTGAGGCTTTCGACCATAGCCTGCCAGTCCCCGCCGGGGAGGTCGGTTCTGCCGACTGTCCGGCAGAAAAGAGTATCGCCCGAGAACATCACGCGCTCGGTTTCTTCGAGATAGCACACGCCGCCGAGTGTGTGGCCGGGAGTGTGGATAGTATGAAGAGTGGTATCCCCTATCTTCGCTTCAAATCCCTCTTCCGCGAGCAAGTCATAATCGACATATTTCTGGATGCCGTGATCGACATGGGTCGCGAGACTGATATCCTCGCACTTGAGGCAGGCGCTATCATAGGGGTGGATGGCTATTTTCGCATCCGGGTAGTCGTCTTTTATATGCGCAACGCCGAGAATATGGTCATAGTGACCGTGGGTGAGAAGAATATACTTGAGATTTTTCACTTCGTCGCGAAGGACTGATTTCAATTCGTCCGTGTAGTCGCCGGGATCGATAACCGCCGCCTCGCCGCTGTGTTCGTCTATAACGACATAGCAGTTCGCCTGGACGGGTCCCATGGGCAGAGTGTGTATCTTCATCATTTGTCTTTCCTCCATATATCGGTATCAAGCATTATAGTAACGGGGCCGTCGTTGGCTATATCGACCGCCATATCCGCGCCGAAGATGCCCTTTTCGACTTTCCTGACTCCGTTCGCGGAGAGCTCGGAGCAGAACAGCTCATATAATCTGTTCGCTTCATCGGGCGCGGCAGAGAGCGTGAAGGACGGTCTGTTGCCCTTTTTGCAATCGGCACAGAGAGTGAACTGCGAGATAGCGAGAATCTCGCCGCCGACATCGTTGACGCTGAGATTCATTTTCCCGTTTTCGTCCTCGAACACGCGCAAACGCGCTATTTTGCCGGCGAGCAATATTGCCTGCTCATCGGTGTCGCCCTCGACAACGCCGAGCAGGACATTGAAGCCCTTGCCTATCTCGCCGACGGTCTTTCCGTCAACGGAAACTTTTGACGATGTGACGCGCTGAACAACAGCTCTCACGGTGATTCCCCCTTGGACTTGCGATATCTAAAAATATAATTGGCATCAAGTTGCGGCTCTCTCGACGCTTAGCACGCCGTCGATTCGCTCGATTTTGGCGGCGACGCTCTTGAGATGCTCGATTCCCGAGACGGTTATAGTCATAGAGAACGTGCTTCTGCCGTCCTTGAAATTCCTTGTGTTTATATCATTTATCATAACGTGCATATTGGCGAGCTGGACGGAGATATCCGCGAGCATACCGACCCTGTTGAGGCAGGATATCATGAGCGTTGCGCGGAAATCCTCTTTTATGGCGCTGTCCCAATATGCGTTTATCCATCTGTCTTTGTCGCCGCAATGTTCAAGATCCTTCGGGACATTGCTGCAGTCGCGCGTATGGATCGACACGCCGTGGCCGCGGGTAATAAAGCCGATTATACTGTCACCCGGGAGCGGATTGCAGCAGCGCGAGAACTTGACAAGGCAGTTGTCGATGCCCTCGACTATAACGCCCTCGCTGCTCTTGACGCGCTTTTTCGGCTGGGTGAGCACTATTTCCGGCGGAGCGGACGCCTTGACAATCTTGTTATACTCATCTTTTATATGAGGCATCATGCGGATGAGCGACACGCCGCCGTAGCCGATAGCGGCATAGAAATCCTCGACCGTGTCAAAATGCTGGCGCTCCGCGATGCGCTGGAGGAACGACTTCATCTCGTCATCCGGCAGGCGGATAAAGCTGCGCCTGAACTCGCGCTCGACCTCCGCCTTGCCCTCGGCGATATTCTCGTCGCGGCGCTCTTTCTTGAACCAGTTGCGGATTTTGCTGCGCGCCTCGCTCGTCTTGACTATCTTGAGCCAATCGCGGCTCGGTCCCTTGCCGGGCTGAGACGAAGTTAAGACATCGACTATCTCACCCGTCTTTACCTGATAGTCAATCGGCACGATGCGCCCATCGACCTTTGCGCCGGTCATGCGGTTGCCAATAGCGGAATGAATGGCATAGGCGAAGTCGATAACGGTCGCGCCTATGGGCAGGTTTATAACGTCGCCCTTAGGAGTGAACACAAACACCTCTTCGGGGACGAGGTCGCTCTTTATCGTTCTGACGATATCCTCGACATCTTCGGAATCGCTCTGGCTCTCGAGCATCTGGCGAATCCACGCGAGGCGCTTATCGAAGTTGCCGCTCGCGGTGCCGCCGCCGAGCTTATACTTCCAGTGCGCGGCGATACCGTATTCAGCCGTCTGATGCATTTCCCAGGTTCTTATCTGAACCTCGAATGGTATTCCCTCTTTGCCGATAACGGTGGTATGCAGGGACTGATACATATTCGGCTTCGGGGTCGAGATATAATCTTTGAAGCGGTTCGGGATCGGGCGGAACATATCGTGGATAACGCCGAGGCAGTTATAGCAATCGATAACAGACTCGACTATTATTCTGACGGCGTAGATATCATAGATCTCGTCGAAAGTCTTGCCGCCGATATACATTTTGCGGTAGATTCCGTGGACGCTCTTGATTCTGCCCTCGACCTTGCAGCCGGAGACGAGCGGATCGACGCGCTCCTTTATTTTCTCGATTATGCTGTCGAGGAACTCCTTGCGCGACGCGCTCTGAGAGTTGAGATAGTCCTCGATCTCTTTATACGCGACGGGGTCGAGGCAGATAATGGCTCTGTCCTCAAGCTCCTCTTTTATCGTTCTGATACCTAAGCGGTGAGCGATGGGGGCATATATCTCGAGAGTTTCAAGGGCTGTTTCGCGGCGCTTCTCTTCGCGGACATAGCCGATGGTTCTCATATTATGCAGTCTGTCGGCGAGCTTTATAATAATAACTCTGATATCATTCGACATCGCGAGGAGCATCTTGCGGATATTTTCCGCCTGCGCCTCTGCCTTTGTCTCGGTCGGCACTTTAGCGAGCTTTGTCACGCCGTCGACTAATTGAGCTATCTCGTCGCCGAACTCGCGCTCGATATCCGCCTTTGTGACATCGGTATCCTCGACAGTATCGTGCAGGAGAGCCGCCGCCACCGACTGGCTGTCCATGCCGAGGTCTGCGAGAATCGAGGCTACGGCTATCGGGTGGATTATATATGGCTCGCCGGACTGGCGGAGCTGGTTCTTATGATGTTCCTTCGCCACATCATAGGCGTGCTTCACCGTTTCAAGCTCGTCATCGCGGTACATGGTCTTTATTTTTTCGTAGAGCTTGTCGAAGCCGTCGTCAAAGGAAGAGCTGCCGTCGGTGAAATCCGCCTGACGGTTCATCTTCTTTTCCTCGGTCTCGCCGTTTATTTTTTCTTCCCACGATCTCATCGGATCACTCCTCATTATCTTGCCGCTGTTTATAAAAAGCTTCTTATATGTTTCATCAATTGTGCGTCCTCAAGGTTCACCTTGGGGCTCTGTTCGTTGACAACGATGCTGCCCGCGGGCGAGCGGTTGAGAACGCCGGTCTGTACCATAACTTCGACAGCGCTCGCGACGGCGCATATTCTATCCGCCCCGAAGCCCGAGCGCAGGCACAGCATCTCATACTCGGCGCTCCATGAGCCGCGCCGTTTTATCTGGGTATACACCGCACCGCAGAGGCTTCTGTCCGGGAGAGCGGCTCTCGCCTGCTCCACTGTCAGCTCCTCGCCGTGCATGACTCGGTCAAAGAGCCGAAGTCCCTCAAGCACTTTTATATCGTCGCTGCCCGCCGGGCGCATATTCCTGATATATACACCAATGCGGACACTCCCCTGATACTCGTTCCTGTCGAGATTGACGGCGAGGTCAACTGTATCGCCGACGCTGTAAAAGAACGAGCGCTCGGTCATGCCGAAATACATGGCGAAGATGCGCGTATCGCCCTTTGAGACGGTTATTCTCATATGCTTGCCGTTGCCGACGGGAGAAAAACTTTCTATCTTCATACCGTAAAGTCCGAAGACCGGCTGGGGGTTGCCCGCGCCGAAAGGCTCAAGGGACGAGACGGCGTCAAGAATATCCAAAGATATATGCGCGGGATTGATTTTGAGATCTATATTCTGAACCGGAAACGGCATCTCGGTATTAAGCGAATATTCCGTTATCTCCGAGCGCAGCTGTTCGATATCCTTCGCCATGAGCGAGAGACCCGCCGCCTGAGTGTGACCGCCGAAATGGGTCAGCAGATGCTTTGAATTTTTTATCGCGTCATAGAGCGAGAAGCCCTCGATGCTGCGTCCCGAGCCGCGCGCAGTGCCGTCCTCGGTGTTGCGCGAAATTATTATGCACGGTTTTGAATATTTTTCCTGAATCCTCGCGGCGACAATGCCGATAACGCCGTTGTGCCAATCGTCGCCGTCAACGACAATGACAGGGGCATAGCGTATCTCCGGATGCTCAAACAGCTTCTGTTCGACCTCGGCGAAAATTTCGCTTTCAATCGCCTGGCGCGTTCTGTTCGCCTCATTTATCTCCTGCGCAAGCCCGTTTGCGGTCTCGGGGTCGTCGCTGAGCAGGAGCTCGAGCGCGCGGTTGGCGGAGCCCATTCTGCCCGCCGCATTGATGCGCGGCGAAATCGTAAACGCCACGGAAGTTGCGTTGACATATTTATTACCCGCTCCGGCAACATCGAGAAGTTCGTTTATTCCGGCGCGAGAGCGGTTGTTGATGCTGCGGAGTCCCGCTTTGACTATCGCGCGGTTCTCGCCGGTAAGATTGACAACATCGCTTATAGTGCCTATTGCGGCGAGGTCTGCGAAGCCTTCTATGACGGCTGTATCGTCCTCAAGCTCCATAGCACACGCCAGCTTGAATGCAACGCCCGCTCCGCACAGCTCCTTAAACGGGCTGCTGCAATCCGCGCGCTGAAGATCGACTATCGCCTCGGCGCGGGGCAGAACATCGGGAACTTTGTGGTGGTCGGTTATAACGACCTCCATGCCGAGCTCATACGCGCGTTCGGTCGCGTCCGCGGCACTGACTCCGTTATCGACCGTCACTATCAGCTGAGCGCCCATATCTTTGAGCTTTTCGACCGCGCCGACGCTCAGACCGTAGCCCTCGGTCAGCCTGTCCGGGATATACCACAGGACATTCGCGCCCTTTGACTCAAGATATGTATATAGAAGAGCGGTTGAGGTGACGCCGTCGGCATCGAAATCGCCGAATATCGCTATGCACTCGAAATTATCTATCGCGCGGTTTATGCGCTCGACCGCCTTGTCCATATCCGGCAGGGCGAACGGATCGAGAGTAAAGAACGGGTTCGGGTCGAAGAAATCTTCTATCTCTTCGTCGTCGCGAAGTCCGCGTATAACGGCAAGCAGCGCGGCGATAGGATTGAGGCTGTGTTCCTCGGCTATCTGAGCCGCGAGATCCTTGTCATATGAAGCTGCAAGCCATCTTTTACGCATAGGGTTACCATTCCTTTCGATAATAGTTAATTATACCATGTATATAGCGGTTTTATCAAGAGTTTCGGCAGAAAGTTCGGCTTTTCGGCACGGGACATAAAAAGAGCAGGCCGGCTGACCGGTCTGCTCCGTGGATTGATATTTGTTGTTTTATGCTTTTGCCGCCGCAGGCTTTCTCGCGGTCAAAATAAGATTCAGCGCAGTTATGAGCGTGAAAGCGATGAGCACGGAATAGAAAACGCTGTAATCGCTCATGATATATCTCAGCCCGTAAAACGCGGTAAGCGGCGAAACGACCACCGACACCACCGCGCCGGAAATGATGCCTTTCACGACGAGCAGCCCGACTGTTGAAGCAATCGCCGAGAATGCGGCGAAGCACGCCGAGACAACAGCGAAAGCCCTATTCTTCGCGACAACGGGCAGGACAAAGAGGCACGCGCAGAAGACGAGGGAGAAAACGAAGCCAAAGACGGACGGGGTGCCGCCCCAAATCATGTTCTGAATGTTCAACGCAGTTGCAAGGACAAACGCGGCTGCGGTCGATACGATGCAAATAACTGTTTTCTTCATTTCGGTCACCTCCGGGGGCTTTTTCTATACGCGGCACACAAATTTGTCGCTGTTACGAAGCTTTTTCTGCGCCCAAAAGCGTAAGAACCTTTTCGGCATCGGCTTCATTTATACGGAAAATAACTGCGGGGCTATTAAACTTTTCGCCTTTTAAATACGTCTCGGAAAAGCTGAGATAACAGCCGCTGTCAATGACAAAGCAGGACATAACTCTGCGCTCTGTACCCTCATCATTTTTGAGCTGAACATACACGGATTTTTTAAGCTCCTTGCTCGGATACTTATCCTCCTCGGCTGTTGCCGTCATGCCTTTAAGCGCCGAAACGAGCGCTTCAAGGTCGGATTTTTTCAGATCCTTTGTCACATTGCGAATTTCCTTGCCCTGAAAATGCGCCGCAGCGGAATCGACGGAAGATATCAGCGACAAATCGGCTATATCGTCGAGCTTATACTCCTTATTCATGTCGTCCGCGTTTACCGTATAGCTCGGGTACGAATCGGACTCGCCGTCGGGCTTCTTTTCTTCATGCGAGCAGGCTGTGAAAACAATAAGAACGAGCAGAACAGCCGCCAGCAACGGAAATATCTTTTTCACGATGTTTTCCTCCGTGAGCTGTATTTTTCGATTATATTATTGTACGCCGACGAAAAAATTTTCCGTCGGGCTCAACTGTCTCCGTTCTTATACCTATGGATATTCATGCTGTTCATAATTATCCTCCGATAAATACTTTTTGAGTTTGGCGTCAATATAAATTCGGTTAAATCGCTCAAAAGATTCTTTCCTACAACGACATATTATTACACCCGAGCATTATTGTCAATTCTTTTCATAAAAGTTTTTCTTTTAGACACAAAGCGGACATAAATGTGTATTTGCAGAAAATCGTCGAAAGTAAAACTTCCGCAGAACATAAATAACATTCTGCGGAAGTTCGGGTTTATTTATTTTTCAGATATCCTGCTTCTCGAACAGGGCGGCTGAACGCTTATAGGCGGCAAAGGTCAGCGCGAGCCAAATCACAACGCCGAGCGAGAGGGTGACGAGCTTTGCCGCCAAAAACTGCGGGTCGGGCGTATCAAGCTTGTTTTTGAAGAGCGGCAACGCGTGGCAGAGCACGATCTCAATGCCGATAAAGACGAACACAGCGACACTGCCGAGCGCGAACGGCACACCGATGCGCTTGACATTTTTATAATAAGCCGGGAAAAATATAATATTGAACACGCCGAATATCATAAAGAAGAACGCGAAGAGCGTGATGTTTACATCGAGATCGGCGGCGTTGACGGGGGTCATAATTTTAGCGCGCAGGAAAGCTATCGGCACGCAGACCGCTATCTCGAGCAGTTCGAGCAGGCTCACGGAGATTATGCGGGCGAGCACTGTTTTATGCTTTTCGACGGGCAGCATCATGGTGAAAAACACATCGTTATTCTCCCTGCCGAACTGGCACATGAAGAACACGCCGAGGCAGGTATAGAACATAATAACGAGATATGGGTAGTTCGGAATAAAGAGCATGAATGCGAGCGGGATAAACAGGATATTCGTCGGATGAAGAACGAGCTTCAGTTCTTTGTTGAGCAGTTCTTTCATTTCGTCTCCCCCTCCCTCTCGATATGCACCATTATATCCTCAAGCCCGGCGGGTGCGGATTCGACGCCTGCGGGCAGTTCGGAATTTCTGACAAGCGCGCTCATGCCGTCTTTTTCGCGGCGCGCGCCGATGAGCTCGATATTTTTGGGTGCGTTATCGGCAGAAAACTGAACTACACTGTATTTTTGGAGCAGAGTGCAAAGAGGTTCATCCTCCGCTATGCGTCCCTGCTTGAGATAGATTATGTTATCGGCGCAGCGGTCGAGGTCGCTCGTGATATGAGTCGAGCAGAAAACGGTCTTGCCCTCGTCCTGCGAAAGGCTGATGAAGATATCAAGAATCTCATCGCGCGAGACGGGGTCGAGTCCGCTCGTCGGCTCGTCGAGGATAAGCAGATCCGCCGAATGAGAGAGCGCGAGGGCGAGCGAAAATTTGACTTTCATGCCGGCAGAAAGCTCAGATATGCGTTTGCTTTCATCAAGAGAGAAAAGCTGCATATATTTTCTGTAGAGCGAGTCGTCCCACTCGGGATAAAAGCGCGAAGTGACTGCCGCGACGGTGCCGAGGCGCTTTTGCGGATAGTAATTCACGCCGCCGAGCACGACGCCCAATCTGCTCTTGATTTTCATCTCGTTTTCGGTGAAAGGCATTGAAAAGAAACGAATATCGCCCGCATCGGGATGGACGAATCCGAGCAGGGATTTTATAGTCGTCGTCTTTCCCGCGCCGTTTCTGCCGATGAATCCGGTTATCTTCCCCTCCTCGAGCGCGAAGCTGACATCGAGGGAGAATCCGGCATAATTTTTCTTCAATCCGGCAACTTCGAGAGCGTTCATTCCTCCGCCTCCTCGGGCGCGCGGCGCTGAGCCTCAAACAGAGCATCGGCAAAATTCATATAGACATCGTTCTGGACTATCGCGATGCCCTGATTTTTATCGGCGAGCATCAGAAGCGTGTCCCCGGGGTTTATATCAAATATATCGCGCACGCCCTTTGGGATTACTATCTGACCCTTTTCGCCGACCTTCACGGTAGCGATAAATTTGCCCTCCGGCATCTTCATATCGGTCACTCACCTTTCTGAAATTCAAGTAATATTTGTTATACTTTTCCTACCAGTTATACTTATATCACTTCTTCACCGCTTTGTAAAGAGTTTTTCGTCCAAAACGGTGTAAATATTTTTTGATTTTTGTACTTCGGTGCAATAATATTTTTGTTTTAACGGTACCGCAGGACAAAAATTAAATAAATTTTAGAAAATGCACTCTCAGATATTGATTTATTGTTTTTATTGTGATAATCTTACGATAGAGCAATAATTTATGCACAAGATACAAAAACAACACGAAAGGGTGGAAATTTATGAGTAAAAAAGCAAATCCTTATGAAAACTTTCTGAACGTGCTCGACAGCGCCGCTGCGCTTGACGGCATCGATCAGAACGACTATGCGTCGTTCCGTTATCCGGAGCAGGAGCTGAAGGTCAACTTCCCCGTGCGCATGGACAACGGCGAGATGAAAATGTTCACAGGCTACCGCATCCAGCACTCGAGCACCCGCGGTCCGTGCAAGGGCGGCATAAGATTTCATCCTAATGTAGATATGGACGAAGTCCGTGCGCTCGCCGCATGGATGACCTTCAAATGCGCAGTTGCCAACATCCCCTACGGCGGCGCAAAGGGCGGCATAACCTGCGACCCGTCGCAGATGTCCAAGGGCGAGCTTGAGAGAATGACCAGACGCTACGCTGCAATGATAGCGCCGATCATCGGCCCCCACAAGGACATTCCCGCTCCCGACGTCAACACCAACGCCGAAGTCATGGGCTGGGTCATGGATACATATTCGATGAAATACGGCTATCCCATCCCCGGCGTCGTCACCGGCAAGGCGTTTGAAATCGGCGGTTCGCTCGGCAGACCCGAGGCGACCGGACGCGGCGTCATGCTCTGCTGCCGCGCGCTGACCGAGAAGCTCGGGCTCGACATAAAAGACTGCACATTCGCCGTTCAGGGCTTCGGCAACGTCGGCTCGACCGCCGCTTACCTCATAGCCGACCTCGGCGCAAAGGTAGTTGCAGTCAGCGACCACACCGCAGCGTTCTACTGCGCAGACGGTCTCGATGTTCACGATATGCTTGACTATGCAGCCGGCAACGGTCGCGTGCTCCAGGGCTACAAGGCTGACGGCGTGACCGAGATAGAGAAAGAGGATCTTCTCTACACCGACGCCGACTTCCTTATCCCCGCAGCGCTCGAAGGTCAGATCACTGCCGACAACGCCGACAGAGTAAAGGCGAAGTACATCGTCGAGGGCGCAAACGGTCCGACAAGCTACGAGGCGGATCAGATACTCAACGCCAAGGGCAAGATAGTTGTTCCCGACATTCTCGCAAATGCGGGCGGCGTTATCGTCTCCTACTTTGAGTGGGTACAGAACCTGCAGTCCCTCTCCTGGTCGCTTGAAGAGGTCAACAACAAGCTTGCAGATATCCTCCTCAAGGCGTTCGACGAGGTCTACGGACTGACCGAGGAGCGCGGATATCCGATGAGAACCTCCGCTTACATCATCGCTCTTCGCAGACTTGTCAAGACCAAGAAGATCAGAGGCATTTTCCCGTAAACTATACAATAATAAATATGAGCCGTGTCGAAAGATGCGGCTCTTTTCATTTTGACAACAGTTTAAATAAAAATGTTGTAATCCGGAAGATTTTAGTGTATAATTTCCGTGACAAAGAAAAAGCAGAATCGGGGGCTCTGGTCAAACGATCACTCCCCCTCATATAAAACAGAAGGAGTTTATTCAATGGATAAGTATCTCATTATCAACGCAGACGATTTCGGAATGTGCAGAGCGGCAAACCTCGCCGTTATGGATCTGCTCAAGTCCGGCTCGATCACCTCTTCGACCATTATGGCTCCCTGCCCGTGGGCATATGAGGCATGCCAGTTTGCAAAGAAGAATCCGCAGTTCGCCATCGGCGTGCATCTGACCTTCACGAGCGAGTGGGCTACATACCGCTGGTCGCCCGTCGGCACGAGCAACACCGACAGCCTGCGCGATGAGCTCGGCTTCATGCATCCCGAAAGCATCGACGTTGAGAAGAACGCCGATATAAAAGAAGTTGCGGCTGAGATCCACGCTCAGATAAACCGCCTCAAGGCTCTTGGCCTCACTCCCTCTCACCTTGACAACCACATGGGCTCGCTCTACGGCATCGAGACAGGCCGTTTCGAGTTGCTTCAGCTCGTGCTCAGCATCGCCGGCGAATACGGTCTTCCGTTCCGCTTCCCCGGCACCTTCACCGACGCTCAGATGAGCAACACCATGCTCGACATAAAAATCGACAAGGAGCAGATCATGGGTCTCGTCGGTCAGCTCAACGCCTATGCGCACAGCGTCGGCGTAGCAAATCCCGACTTCCTGCTTCCCGGCGAGTGGACCGGTCCGCAGAACGACAGCTACGACAACTACCGCGACTACATCTACGAGCTCTACAAGACCTTCCCCGAGGGCGTGACCGAGACTTATATCCATCCCGCGCTCGAGTGCGACGAGCTCAAGGGCATCACGAATTCCTGGCACCGCAGAGTCTGGGAATACAAGCTCTTCTCCGACCCCAAGACGAAGCAGCACATCGACAGCCTTGGCATCAAGCTCATCAACTACCGCGATCTCGCCGAGATGAAGAAATAAAAAAATTCAGAGCAGTTCCTTTCGGGACTGCTCTTTGCTTATCGATAAATCCGGTTTTTGGGGGCTTCGTAGGATTCAGGATCTATGCCTCTCTTGTGCAAACGAGGCAGCGCGAAGCACCGGAGGGATTGTTTTGAACACGCTGCATTTTTTAAAATTGCCGGATATTTTGAACTTTCACGCGGCAACCCCTCAGTCACGGCTTTGCCGTGACAGCTCCCCTTACACAGTGGAGCCTTGAGGCCGTGCAATGACGGACTTTTTCAACAGACTCAGAGCAGTTCATTTCGGGACTGCTCTTTTTATATGCACACGAAAAAAACAGCACCGCCGACACGGTGCTGTAATTATACTATTCACTTTTCTGCATTCAGACGATCGGGTTTTCTTTCTGACATTTATATTATTTCCGATCTATATAAAACGGTAAGCGTAAATTTATCTGATTTTCTGCTGCGCCGGACTACCGTTGATGCGGCGCAATTCGGACATCTTACGGTTGTTATCGTTTTCGTCTGAAATGCTGCGGCCGTTGCCGCTCGATACACCCATCACCTTTTAGCGTTCAAGTCCGCCTGACGAAAAGCTCCGAGTGCAGAAAAAATTCTGATATTCTGCTCTGCCGAGCTTTCAGATAAGCTGTGACGGGCGGTCGGAGTACTGATTTTCGCTTTCGCTGTACATCGGACTCGCCTCCAATCATTTTTTGAGTGTACCCCTCAGGTACAGCGCCGACCCAGCGCCGGGAGCCTTCTCCCTCTTTGCATCTTCATTATAACCCATGTTTTGGATAAAGTCAATATATTTTTTCAACATTTCTAATATTTTATATTAAGTTAGCTTTACAGACACAAGATGTGAGCCCAGCGTCACAACGCCCATCATCAAAGACGAAAATACCAAAAAGTTTTCGGGCAATTTGTTTTCGTCTTCCCTTTTTCTATTGACTATTGTGCGCAATACGGGTAAAATAAATACATAAAAATAAATTGTATCGGTCGGCGCGCATTATACGGTGCGCCGCCGTATGAGAGGTTATTATTATGGCAAAGGATTATAATCCCGACATCGTCAGCGTTGTTGACGAGGAAGGCAAGGAGCACATTTTTGAAGAGCTCGACCGCATCGAGACAGACCGCGGATGCTATGTCGCGCTGCTGCCTGTATATGACGACAGCGAAGAAGTTCTCGAAGGCGAGGATGAGGTTCTCCCCCTCAAGGTCATTGAGGAGGACGGCGAAACATATCTGACAATGATCGAGGACGACGATGAATTTGAAGAAGTCTATCAGGCCTTTGAAGAGCGTCTGAGCGATCTTTTCTTCGACGACGAGCGCACCGACTCGGAGAGCGAAGAGGACGGAGAATAAAATAAAGCCACCCTGCCCTGTGCGATAAATACGGTTCATATTAACCCAACACGTTTTAATCGGGAGCTTAGTCTCCGGCGGCGGATTGCAGACCTCCCGGCTTTTGCCGGAAGAAGGGAGCGCGAACCCGCCGGGCGGCACCCACCTGCTTTGGTATGCAGGTTACTATTGCCGTATCCGGCTCGGCGGGGCTTATTTTTTTGATTGTTTTTTATTATTTTATATAGCATATAAACGGCCGCAAGCCGCATTTTTTGCGGGCTGAGAGCCGCCGGAAACGGAGGAAAAGCTGTTGCAGCGCATACTTAACGCCGACATTGTCGACATCACCCCTATCGACGGGGGTTTTATATATGCAGAAAAGAAGATGCTTGAAAACGGATCGTGCAGGGTCTCGTTCTATTCATACGACTGCGAGACAAGCATATCAACGCCGATAACAAGGGGCGAATATGTCTCCTGCAAATTCGGTCAGAACGGCTCGCGCATAGCGGACGAGCTCGGTCAGAAGGGCGAATTTATCTTCGCTCAGCCGACGAGGTTCTTCAACAACTGCACTGTCACTCTCGACAGAGCCGGGACATTCTCGCTCTTCACGCCCGAGGGTTCATGCGTGAGGCGATATGAGTTTACATATCAGGGCGCGCCGGTGTGTAACCCTGTTGCATATGAAAAATCGCTCTGGTGCGTTGTGCCGGAGCGCGACGCGATAATAAACTATTCGATAGACGAAGCCCGCGTTCTGCTCAGAATCGGCGGCGGAGCGCAGAGCGCGTTTTCGTATCCGACGAGCATAACTCTTATTCGCGGGAACATCTATGTCTGCAACCGCGACTCGCACAAGATACGCACGGTGCAAATCGGCAACAACACCTATGCCATCGACGACTACCGCACATTCAACGAGCCTGTATACAACTATTTCAGAGTCGGGAGCAGAGAATACGCTCTGCTCGACTCGGGAGTATATGAAATATAAAAAAGCCCCCTTGAGGCAATACAGGAGGTAAATATGGCAAACGTATTCAGAACGGTTATCAGGATAATCACCTGCATCGCACTGTTCATATGCCCCATGCCCACAGAGAAGAAATGCGAGGCCGAATTCAACGGCACATTTCTCCAGTCCTGGATGAGCTCATACTGGGACGACGAGCGCTGGCAGGATGAGATAGGCGCGATGAAGGAGGCTGGAATAAAATACCTCATCATTCAGGATGTGGCTAACAAGGCTTCCGACGGCACATGGACTGTCTACTACAACTCGAACCTCGACACATTCTCCGGTGCGACTTTCGGTGCTACGGATGTTGTTGAATCCGCACTGAGAAACTGCAGCGGGTCTGGCATTAAGGTCATGATCGGGCTTGGGCTCTACGACGAGTGGTGGACTAAATCCGGCTTCGGCAGGGACTACAGCGAGCTGTGCAATGTATCCGCCGACATGATCGAAGAAATATATAACAAATATGTTTCAAAATACCCCGACGCTTTCTACGGCTGGTACTTCACGCCTGAGATGAGCAACGGTCCGCTCGTCAAGCTGTCGTCACCGTTCATCGCGAAGGGCGTCAATGTGATAATCGACGCTATCGAGCGCACGGACGCGGACGCTCCCCTGCTTTTAAGCCCGTTCTTCTCGCAGTACGGCGCGAACCCCGGAATCGAGAGTGCAAAGCTTTTCTGGGCTTCGTTCATAAAGTCCGTAAACTTCCGCGAGCACGATATCTTCTGTCCGCAGGACGCAGTCGGTGCAGGCTGGACGATTGAAGAGAATCTCGTCAATGTCTGGAGAATGTACTCCGACGCAGTGAAGCTTAGCGGAAAGAACATACGCCTTTGGGCGAATGTCGAGAACTTCACAAGCGCTGTTGCCAAGAGCAACACTACCGGCATAACCACTCCGCTCGTGACAGAGAACACGCAGGATGTGACCGCGACGCTCGACAGACTCGTCAAGCAGATGGACATAGCTTCGCACTATGCTGAAAATATCATAACGTTCTCGTACAACCACTATTACAGCCCCGTATATGTCGACCCGATGTTCCACAACACCTATGTTGACTACCTGAAGCACGGTCATGTGCTCGAGAGTGAGGCGCCGACGGTGCCGACTGATCTCGGCTTCTCGGTTGACGGAGACGGAAACACCGTGCTCAGCTGGCAGGCATCGACCGACAACTTCGGTGTGGCATATTACAGAATATGCGCCGACGGCAAGTTCCTCGTAAGATGCGAATACAACGAGGACACCGCAACGGTTATCGAAAACGCGCAGAGCGGCACGGTATACAGCATCACCGCATACGACGCCGCGGGCAACGCCTCGCAGGCGGCGGAGATAACCTATCAATAAGCAATTTATAAGGCAACAACACAGCCGCAGCAGGAAATAACCTGTTGCGAAACAACAAAAAATCCTACCCAAGGGAAAACCGTGGGTAGGATTTCTATTTCGCGCTCCCCTGCAAGCTATGGGGAGTTTTATATTACAGCTCGTTTATCATCGAGAGCAGATCAACATAGAACACGCGGACATTATGATTGACGAACAGACCGCCGTTTATCGAGAGGTGGTCGCCGCTGAATGTCGGCATGATGTTTGTTGAGGTAAGATAACGATACCTTTTTTGCAGAGGGTGTTATCTTACCTCTTTTTGATGTATGTTAGATAGCATAACTCTTTACGTCGGCTC
>OFMU01000118.1_pt1 | contig 59771 bp, 78 predicted proteins | sample 1541861 | NCBI WGS metagenome assembly OFMU01 (sample SAMN04209238, study PRJEB22552) | human gut metagenome | biome: gut; material: feces | host: Homo sapiens | place: USA: Oklahoma
GCAAGCATTTTATACCTGTTTTTTGAAATTTTGCTTGGCTCTGAACAGTTACAAATCAAGAAAAAACAGATTGGAAGAGTGAAATGAAAAAGAAAACAGGATACTTTTTTCTTAAATTTTTTATACGTGCAACCATAGGAATGGCGTTGATTTTTATAATAAACAAATATGTTCTTCCAGCAGATTCTTCAATTAATGTCGGTTTGAATCCGATGACCTTTTTGACATCCGGAACCCTTGGAATTCCTGGGGTTTGTCTTCTTTATAGCATTACATGGTATCAATTTTTGTGAGTTTTTTACAAAAACATTATATTTTTAATTTTGGTATGGACAAAACAGAAGTGCCCGTATATAATCTCACTTACCAACAGAAAATCATCTGTTGTAGCATCAGTGAATTGGGGAATTACTGATGTATCTTTTGCATCGAAGCGTTGGACCTTCGGTACAATTTCTTTATTCAGGCTGTATGATCGCAGCAAAGTTTCGAATTATGACAATTGAGCAAAGAGCAGTAAGAGGAACTGCTGAGAATTTTGTGATTTGTGATACACAAAAGAGTTATTCAGAAAATCTGTTCAGAAGATTATCTGAGAAATTATCCGGTTATTTTCAGTTTCATGTATTTCATGATATTGAGAATCTGAAAATAGCAGCCAAGAGTATGCAGGTAAATATTCTGCTGATCGGAGAAGAGTATGGAAAAGAAGACCGGGATGAGATTCCGGCAAGACAGAAGTATCTTCTGATCGGCGAGAAGATTCCGAACGAGAGAAGTCCCACAGAGATTCCATTCTTCCGGTATCAAAGTGTCAGCAGTATGCTAGAACTTTTACTTCAGGAAAAAGATCAGGAAAATTCAGAAGTACAGACGCATCAAATCCAACTCGTCTCAGACAGATCGCAGACAGTGAAAGCAAATGTAAATGGTCTGATCGGGATCTATTCACCAGTTCATCGAATCGGGAAGACAAGGTTTGCCATGCGTATGGGACGAGTTCTTTCAGAATCGATTCCTACGTTGTATCTGAATCTGGAAGGGTATTCAGGATTAAATTATTACCTGCCGGAAGAATCCGGAATGAATCTTGGAGATCTGCTGTATTACATGAAGCAGGAAAGTATCAATCCGGTATGGAAGATCAGTACTTTGATCAGCCATATGAATGGGGTGGATTATATCGCACCGATCCGGGCAGAACAAGATTTCAGAGAAGTGACAAAAGAAGAATGGAATCAACTTTTGGATCTGATTCTGGAGAAGAGTATTTACAAAGTGATCATTCTTGATCTTGGAGATACGGTAGACGGTCTGTATGATCTGTTAGGAAGATGCAGTAAAGTTTATACGCCTTACATTGAGGAAGGTGCAGCAAAAGCAAAACTCAATCAGTATGAAGAGAATCTTAGATCAGCAGGATATGGAGAGATTCTTAAGAAGACGGTAAGACGCAGAATGGGAAAGCCAAGAAATCCTGTTGCTTTAGAAGCATCTGCAAGTAAAATTACAGAATTTCCGGACAGAGAAAGGAAGTCGTAAGGATGATTAGAAAAGAGCAGCTGTATGAACAGATCCTGGAACAAATCGATCTTACGAAGGAGACGGATGATGAAGAACTGCAGGAGCTGATCCGCACAGTATTGGATGAGGCAGCAGATGAAGAATATATTTCGTTGAGTGATAAGATCAGAATCGGGCGTGAGTTATTTAACTCTTTTCGTAAACTGGATGTTCTGCAGGAGCTTCTTGAAGATGATTCGATTACAGAGATTATGGTAAATGGAATCGACCATATCTTTTATGAGAAAGAAGGAAGAATTTTCCGGTTTAAGAAGTGTTTTTTGTCTCAGGAGAGATTACTGGATGTGATTCAACAGATTGTAGGTGAATCGAACCGTTATGTAAATGAGGCCTCTCCGATTGTGGATGCAAGGCTGAAGGATGGATCTCGAGTAAATGTTGTATTGAATCCGGTTGCTGTGAATGGACCAATCCTTACAATCCGAAAGTTTCCATCGGAAGCAATTACGATGGAACAGCTGATCCGTATAGGCAGCGTAACTGATGAAGCCGCTAACTTTTTGAAAAAGCTGGTAGCAGCAAAATATAATATTTTTGTCAGTGGTGGAACAGGAGCAGGAAAGACAACTTTCCTGAATGCGTTGTCGAACTATATACCAAAAGGAGAACGCCTGATCACGATCGAGGATAATGCAGAGTTACAGATTCAAGGAGTTCAGAATCTGGTGCGCTTAGAAGCACGCGGACCGAATGCAGAAGGAGAAGGGGCTGTAACCATCAGAGATTTGATTAAGTCAGCACTTCGTATGAGACCGGAACCCCACCATTATAAAATAGTGAGGTTTAGAGCGTAATAAAAAGCCGCTCTCCGTCCCAAGTACACTCCTGAATTACAGCGCGAGCGATCGCGTTTTTTTCTTTGTCGTCAAAACCTTTCAGACCGTGAATTAGCTTCGCAATTTCCACAGCCGTGGCCTTGGCATCCTTCGCATTGGCAGTAGCCCGGTGGTTTTCCATCTCGGCCAGCGAGGCCTCACGCTTCAGAGCACCCAGCTCGACGTCCAAGCGTTCCATTTCCGCGATGATATACTTTGATGCAGTGGAATCCTCGGCCAGAGCTAACGATGCAGCCAGGCGGCCGATCTTGCGCTCACAGGCAGACACGCGAGCCTGTGCAGCCTTCAGATCAGAAATATCGGTAGGAGCTTTCGTCTTGACGAATTTCTGAATCAAGCCAGGATCGGCCGCGATACCGCGAAACAGCTCCAGGACCTTCTCATCCAGCAGATCGCATTTGATCTGGCTCATGTCGCAGGCGTCCACGCCCTGCCGCATCCGCTTCCTACAGTAGTACCAGGAAGAACAGGTACCGTCGACCTTTTTCTTTCTGGAGACCTGCATCAGGTTCCCACACTTGCACCGGATTACACCCTTCAGGAGAGGCACCGGCCACTTTGCGTCCTTGATGCATTTGTTCTGAGTAAACCGGGACTGCACCGCGAGCCATTTCTCAGCAGGCATGAAGGGCTTGTGCTTTCCAAGACACACGGTCCACTTCTCCGGCGGCTGCGCCTGGTGCTTTTTGTTTTTCTCGGTCGACCGGCCGTAGATGATCACACCGACGGATCCGTCCCACATTTCACGCGGGGAGCCAGGATCCATGATACAGCCCTTCGCGGCATAGAAGTCGTACACTTCCGGAGTCGCCTCGACACAATACGGCATGGTCAGCATTTTATGCAGCTGCGTGGTCGAGAAGAACTTCCCGCTTTGCGTCCGGATACCCTGGTTTTTGAATCGCGTCTCCATCCCCTGCAGGCTGCAGTTATAAGCCAGGAAGGTATCGAAGATCTGCGTCACGTAGCGAGCCCCGTCCGGATCCACCTCAATAGAGCAGTGCTTCTTTCCATCCACAACAATGTGCTTCCTGATGTAGCCAACCGGAGGATTACCGCCGGTCCAGTATCCCTTCTTAGCAAGGCCCAGCATATTATCCGTAACACGGGCCGCGATGGTTTCACGTTCCATCTGAGCAAAGACCACCGTGACATACATCATGGCGCGCCCGATCGGCGTCGTGGTGTCGATATTTTCTTTTATTGAGATGAACATTACACCATGCTCCTCCAGGAGCGCGTAGATATTCGCAAAGTCCCGGACGTCCCTGGAAAGACGATCCAGCTGATAGACCACCAGGACATCGCAGAAGCCACCCTTTATAAAAGACAACATGCGCTGCAGATCCGGCCGGGATGTATTCGCACCAGTGAAGTCTTCATCAGAGAACTGCTGCCAGGAATCCACCTGGCCGGAAAACTTCGACTCGCAGTATTCCCGGTTCATCCGAAACTGGTTATCGATAGAATCTGATTTATCAGAAAATACGGATTTTCGTCCGTATGAAAAGAACCTCATCGTCCTCACCTCCCAAAAAAGAGTATAAAAAATAAACCCTTGCGGATTTACGGAAACGGCTGTAAAATATTTATGCAAAACATATCTTATATTTACAGCTTCCGCAAGGAAGAGCAAGTCGCCTGGTGTTGGTAGCACCGGGCGGTTTTTTATTTCTTCAATTTCGCAAGCGCGCTGCAGACTTTCACATATGCATCCGCGCTGATCTGACCACTTTCATACAGAGAACGATATCTCTTCAATTCAGAATCAGGATCATAGGAAGCCGATCTTTTATCATAGACCGGAAGTCCATCCAGGAGACCAAGCTCCATAGCTAGACAATACATATGTTTACAAGGAGCCTGCCTGATTGCAAAATCAGCGCAGGTGCACTCCTGCAGTGTAGCTTGATAAGGTTCGGCAGCAGAGCCCTGAATCACAATCCGTTGTCCCTCTTTATCCAGGGCGACGATTTTCTTTTTTAATTTTTTCCCGGATTCAATTCTCTTGACCTGCTCAAAATCTGAATGGATACCAGACGGCCATCCTCCAAAATTTACGCTCATTTCTACACTCTTCCTCTCCCATTATTTACCTGTATTTTATCAGAGCAAAATTGATTATAATTAACGGCGTGTGCCCAGCCCTCCGTCCTTCATTCAAAGGGGGAGTTCGGATGAGCAGAAAGTACATTTTTCTAAAACGAAAAGACATCTACGCGATCTACTACCGGTGCACGTGCACCATTTATTATAATTTAGATTTTTCTAATAAAACACAGATCATATTGCTACGATAAGGACCAGGAGGACTGGGTACATATTACCCAAGCCCGCCTTCTTTTTCTTCCCGATTTTCCAGCGGCGGGAACTTTCGCTCCAGCTCCTCTGGTGTGTCAGGAATCCCTGCGTAGATATCTCCAACAGGGAATGCCTTGTCGTTCTGATCAGCTGCGCCATCAAGGGCAGCAACCACATCAATCATAAAGTTGATGATTGTCTCACGTGAGCCTGATTTCAGGTTCACGTATTTTTCTATAAGAACCTGATCTGCATTAGACAGATTATATTTTTTCGCCAGGGCTTCCAGCTCATCGTTGGATTCAGGGGCGAACATTTCACCGGTTCCGTTTCGGAGCCACTCTTCATTCACATCAAATTCTCTACAAATAAGAGAAATGACTGGAGCTGAAGGATTGCGCCTCCCGCTTTCATATCCAGTGATTGTATTCTGAACAGAACCAATTCTGGAAGCAAAAGCCTCTTGCGTAAGATCGAGCTCTTTTCTTAATCGTTTCAAGCGATCTCCTATATTCAATTTTCTCACCTCCTATGTTTTGAATTATAAAGCATCGACACGGCGTTGTCAACAAAATATCGCAGAGACAACAAAAATATATTGACAAACACGCTAATGACAATATATAATAACGGCAGAGACAACAAAACAACGCACCAAACGAAAGGAGGAAACGGCATGACAAAGGAAAGAAGATACACAGCAGAACAGCTCAGCGATGCCGAAAAAGTGGCAAAGACACTCGCCAGCATTCCGGAAGACAAAAGAACCCTCGTCGTTATGATGACTAATTCTTTTATGGCCGGCATGGAAGCGCAGAAAGCCATTGATGATACAAAGGCAGTAATGGCCTAACAACTAAATAGAGAGCATACGAGGGATGCGGGACCTCATTAAAAACCCAGGTCTGGTGGAGCCGACGCAGATAAGTCCACCTGGCGAGGCGACCGGAGCCTGCGGAGAATCGTCGTCATAGGGGTGGAAAGCGCAAACCCTAGTAAAAAAAACCCGGCTTGGAGGCAGATGAGAATACCAGGTAGAGAGAACGTTCGGAGCATGGACTGGTAGGTGCGTAGTAATCCCGGACGGTCGGTATGAAAAACCGACACTGCAGGCAATGGGCTATACGGCTACCCCTAAAAATACTCAGGGAGCATGAGGCGACAGGTTCTTCTTTCACAATGGAGAACCTGTCATAGACTGCCGGGCCCAAAAAGCCTAGAGAGCATAAACGCACTACCCGGTAGACAGTAAGAAGAATATAAGGGAGGAAGATCCATGAAGGAAATAAAGATGGAGGTGACTTTCACAGATGGCTATGAAAAGAGATTCACAGAGGCGTGTCTTAAGCAAATGGGAAGAAGCGATGATGCACGAACAAAAGATGATGGAGATCAGAGCAGCCATACCGAAAAGAAAACAGCATAGACAGAGAGTGGAGGCAGCCAAGAAGGCAGTGAAGGAGTTCCTGGTACTTACGGGAATAGGGATCGCACTGGGGCTGGCCTTCCTTTATGCCTTAGATTCAGACACCTATGAGCCACCGAAACCAGAACCAAGAATGATCAAGGCAATCGGAGGAGACTACTACTATCCGGAAGATCAGTACGATGAGTACCTGAAGGAAAGAGCAGCGTACATAGAACAGGAGGAGAAGGATGAAAGTTATTTATTGCAAAATCGGACAAGCACCGAAGATCTTGGAGATTGACGGAACACTGGAGAGCATGCAGAGCCTTGTAGGTGGGTACATTGAGACCTACCCATACGAATACGAGCCGATGGTTTTTGTGATGAATGAAGAAGGAAAACTGCAGAATTTCAAGCCACACCGTTTTATAGCGGGTGGAAGGGACATTATATGCGGTGATTTCTTCGTAGCGGCAATAGGAAAAAATGAACACGTACAAGATGACATCATAGGATTAACAGAGGATCAGGCAAGGCTGGTCATGGCAACCGTTGGAATTGGGAGGTTGAAATATCAGGTATGAAAATGGCAATGAAAGACGGAATGATCCGGATTATCGAAGCAGACGTCACCCAGGCGGCAATCATCAAGTCATGGGGGAAAATGAAGTATTCCAGATCGAACCAGATGTATGAAGGACCGGTCAGCATGGAGCTTCTGAATAAGCTGGCAGGATTGGTCAGGCTCCCACCGGCAATCGAGGCAGTCAGAAAGAACATGAACAAGGTCCAAGAGGCGGTTGATCAGGAGCGTGTCCGCAAGGATCCGAAACCATTAGTGGACTATCCGGTCACAAAATCGCTGTATCAGCATCAGGTCAGAGCAGCCAATATGGCGCTGCTTACCTTCGGACTGGTACCGCCAGAGAAGGAGGACTACGAAGATGTGGATCATAAGAATTGAGTATGACGATCATAGTAAATGCACACTCAGAGGAAGACATAAAGACATCCCGCTCCGGTTGGCCTATAAATACTACCTGCAGTATGCAAATAGCATCAGCGTAACTAAATGCGAGTACCAACAGTACCCACTGAAGGACCACAAGCCTATGGACTTAACAGAAAAGATCGAAGAATTGGAGGAGGCAGAAAGAGAAGATGAATAGTATATTCACAGATCAGGAACACCGCATTCTGTTGTCTGCGATTGGCAGGGAACGCAAGATATGTGAAGAATGCGACAGAGAGATAGGAGACAATGACGGATACATGCTCGTGCCGATCGTAGACAGTATCGAGAGAAAAGTATACGAGATTCAGCACCAGGACGTAAACCTGAAGAAGCACTTCCTGGTGGCTACCGAGCCGGAATGGGATCAGAAGAACCGGTTTCATAGATGCCCGTCATGCAAGCGCAGGATTCATGAGTATCACGGATTCTGTAAACATTGTGGAAAGAAGATCGACTGGCAGCCGCTCATGAAGAAGAGAAAGAAGGAGGCTGAGATTCGTGGCCGAAAAGAAGACAGGAAGAAAGCTCGTACCGGCACGAAATAAAAAAAAAGAAATGGACTCCGGAAGAAGAGGCGTATCTCTCAGACAGCTGGGGAACGAAGAGCATCAAGACACTGGCCAAGAATCTCGGTCGCTCAGAAAATGCGGTCATCGTGAGAGCACAGCGCCTCGGATGCGGAGCCTTCCTGGATTCAGGAGACTACATCACCCTGAACCAATTACTTGTGGAGCTTTACGGAAGAGGGAACACAAGCTACGCAACAAGCAGGCTGATAGATACTTACGGGATGCCGGTAAAAGAGCGAATCGTGAGGCGCTGCAGATTCAAGGTCATATATATCGACGACTTCTGGAAATGGGCAGAAGAAAACAAAAGCCTTCTGGATTTTTCAAGGATGCAGCCGTATTGTTTCGGAGCCGAGCCGGACTGGGTAAAGGTGAAAAGAGAAAACGATAAAAAGCAGTCATGGCAGCAGGTCCCGCACAACACACCGTGGACTGAATATGACGACCAGAAGCTTAGAAGAATGCTGAAGGCAAACAGATATACCTACACCGATTTATCGCGGGAATTGCGCCGATCTGAAGGAGCTGTGAAGCGAAGAATCGCAGATCTTCAGATCAAGGAAAAACCGATCCGGAAGAAAAGCAAAGCCTGGACAGAGGAAGAGGTAGAGCTGCTCCTGGACATGATTGACCAAGGTTTTACATATCCGCAGATAGCAGAGAAACTGGAAAGAAGCGCCATGGCGGTCCGAGGTAAATACGAGAGGCTGCAGAACCCAAATTACATGAGACGGTATAACCGTGGGCGTTCAAAGGATTATGACTATGTCGGAATTCGAGATGTAAGTCCCGCACAAATAAGAAAAGACATGGCGGCCAGAAAGAACAACTGCTTCATCGAAGTGGACGAGCTGCCAAGAGAGGAGATGATGATATGACATCCCAACGAATCAATAAGGGCTTCGGCCTGCTGTTCGAAATGGGATGCGGTTAGGAAAAACACTGACCGCACTGGCCATCGCAGGAGCTGCGTATAAGATGGGAAAAATCGACAGGGTTCTGATTGTTGCCCCAACTTCTGTCGTAGCTGTATGGCCGAAAGAGTTTCAGGAATTCGCAGATTTCAAGTATACCTGCAGAACGCTCCTGGGAGACAAGACACACAGACTCAGGGAACTTAACGACCTGCAGAAGTTCCCGTTCAAAGCAATGAAGGTGGCTGTGATCAATTACGAATCAACCTGGAGAGAGGGTATCTTCGAGGCCCTTCAGGAATACGATGCCGACCTGATCATCTGTGATGAGAGTCAGAGAATCAAGACACACAATGCAGAACAGAGTAAGGCACTGCATAAGTTAGGAGACCAGGCGAGATACAAGCTCATTCTTTCCGGAACACCGGTGCAGAACAATGCAATTGATATCTTCAGCCAGTACCGTTTTTTAGATTCCACGATCTTCGGCCAGAATTTCTACCAGTTCCGAAACCGGTATGCAGTTATGGGAGGATTCAACCGGCGGCAGATTATCGGATACAAAGACTTAGACGGACTGATCAAGAAAGAGCATTCAATTGCTTTCAGAATCACGAAGAATGAGGCTATCGACCTGCCGGAGCAGACCTTCGAGACCAGGAAGGTACACTTCAGTAAGAAAGAGCAGGACCTTTACAACCGGATCAAACGAGACAGCTATGCAGAGCTGGATAGCGGTGGCCAGATCACGGCAACAACCGTCCTGACGAAGCTCCTGAGACTGCAGCAGTTAACTGGAGGGTTCCTGGTGAAAGACGACGCAGCCAAGCCAGAACAGGTAAGCAAAGCCAAGCTGGATGCTCTGAGCGACATCATCGAGGACTATGTGATCGGAGCTGGAAAGAAGCTGGTTATTTTTGCAAGATTTATTGCAGAAGTAAAGGCAATCATCGACATGGTAGATAAGCAGCTGCCGAAGGGAATGAAGCAAGTGGCTATCTACGGAGATATCAAAAAGGAAGACCGAGGCGACATCGTCAAGCAGTTCCAGGAAGATCCGAACACAACCGTGTTCATCGGACAAATCGATACAGCGGGAACAGGAATCACGCTGACAGCCGCAGATACCTGCGTGTATTACTCGAAGAACTTCAACTACGCAACATACAGCCAGAGCCTCTCACGTATCCACAGAATCGGCCAGAGAAACGTCTGCACGTACATCGATCTGGAAGTAGAAAAGACGATTGATGAGCTGATCAGCAAAAGCCTGGCCAAAAAAGAGGATATGGCAAAGACAGTAGTCGATAACTGGAGGGATTTCTTCTAATGGGAGGAAGACGCTGGACGAACGATGAGATTCAGACGCTGGAAGATATGTCCGGCACGTACACAGTGGCCACGATTGCCAGGAGGCTCGGCCGGAGCTTCGATTCAGTGAACCTGAAGATGAACCGGCTCGGAATTTTAGGGTTTGAGAAGAGCACAGATTTGCTTACCATGAACCAGCTCTGCATCATGCTCGGAGTAGAGCCCAGGACTGTGAAAAAGAAATGGGCCGATAAAGGCCTTCGGATATTCCGGAAAGGAAATTACATCGTAGTAAGACAGGAAGACCTGATCCGGTATCTGAAGCAGCATCCGGAAGATTGGAATGCAGCCAACATTCCGGATGACACGCTGATCATGGGATACGCCTGGTATCAGGAAAAGAAGCGCCAGGATATCCCAACATCATATTACTGGAAGACATCTGAAAAGTCCAGACTGCAGCTTTTACGAAAACAGGGATACAGTATCAGAGAAATAGCTGAGAAGATGGGCCGATCAGAGTCAAGTATCAAATATAAATTATACGGGGAAAGGAGGAGCTGACATGGGGATATTACGTGACATCATCAAGAAGTTTTCTGATGCACTCCAGGACGGAATCCAGGACGGAATCCAGGACAGAATCGTAAAGAAGCTGGATCACACGGCTGAGGATCTTAAAGAATGGGAACGAGAGCGTTCCGAAGAATACATCAGAGAACAGTATGAGAAAGAAATGGAACGTGAAAGAGAGTCGATCAGGAATGCCGGTGTTGCATTTGCAGGTGCCGGGGTGAAAGCAGAAGAAGCAGTAAATGCTGTTCAGGAAGCCATTCGTGCTATGGCAGAGCCAATATATTCTTTGGCAAAGATAGAAAGAGAAAACACGAACAACTGGCGAAAGATGCACGGCCTGCCAATGCGGAGGAGGAATTCGGATGCGCGCAGAAGAAAAAGATAGAATTGTAATCTGCAAGAGCTGTCACAGACCAGAATACTGGGGACAGATGAGATGGCTCAATGGGAAATGCACCTGCCGGGATTGCTACCGATCAGAGTGGGAAAGCATGCGAGGAGAGCAATACAGATGGAATGACCTGGACGGAAACCGTCCTACCATGCAGGATTACAACAAACAGGAGGAAGAATAGAAAAATGGGATTATTAGAAATGGTCAGAGAATACAATGAGCTTCTGGATGAAAAGGACGGCTTAAAGGAAGCCACCAAAAGAAACAACGAAGCCATTGACGAAAAGAAAAAGGAAATCGCACAGCAGATGATCGATGATGATGTGCCAAGCATCAGCGTCGGAGGATACAAATTCTTTCTGCAGGATAAGACAATCTACTCCAAGAAATCAGAGGAAGCACTGATGGCGGCTGGTCTGGATTTCCTGACTGTTCTGAGAGAACAGGGACTGGGAGACATTATCCAGGAGACGGTCAATACCCGGACGCTGCAGTCCACGGTAAAAAATCTAGTCGAAGAAACGGGTTCTCTTCCGGAAGATCTGGCAGAGATTCTGAACGTATACGATACATACGAGATTGGCAGAAGAAAAGAAACAAACAAAGCAGCTAAGAAAGTAAAAGGAGGAAACTAAGATGGCAGAATATGAACAGATGGAATTTGATGTAAGACTGGAGAGCGACAGAGACCTTCAGGAGAATGTGAACCTTGCGATCGACTTCGCCTGCAAACAGGTGCAGCATGAACGTCCAAAGACGATCGAGAACAGACATGAGGCATACGGAATCCTTGCAGAGCAGTACGCAAGAGTTCAGAAGGACATGAAGGATGTAAATGACAGCTTCAAGAAATACGCCCTGATTCTCCCACTGGATGATAAGGCAGCAGTTGAAGCAGCAAACAGCATCAGAAATGCAGCCACCGAAGCTGTTTATGAGGCGGTAAGGCTGGTCGCACTTGCTAATAAGTCCATGAACGACCTCTACCAGAACAGCTCATATGAGAGCACACCGCTGGAAGATTATATGGATGATCAGGAAAATGACGGATTCGAGGAGGCAGAAGATGCCTCAGAGAGCGAGGAAGAAGATGCAGAATAACAATGTAATAGCGAGAATTAAGAGCGGGGAAGTCCCGGAACAAAAATTTGAGGGAGAGTGCTTATTGGGAATCATCCTGAAGGGAACAGATGATGAAGGAAACAGAAACTCAGATGCTATCTTAATAGGTCGCGCCGATCAGGAAATGATTGTACAGGGTTTAGCTGCGGAAGTCACTCATATACTCCAACATATCTCATATGGAGATAAGGCTTTTGAAATGTTTCTTTTTCATATGTTTCATGAAGAAATAAAATTAGCGATGGAAGGAAAGACAGTGCATGAGCTTCTACGTCGGAGAAGGTGTGAAGAATATCACTGCATCAGGAGCAATCGCAGACGGAATTATAAAAACATTCCATGAAGTAGCAAAAGAAGATCAGAACGAAGAAGTTCAGATGCTCTGTAATGCATCCAATGTGATCAACATGAGAATCCATGAAATCTTAGGAGGAAAAGACAATGGCGGGAATTAGAGTAGAAAAGCAGGAGCTCCTGACGGTCCATGCTTCAGACGGATCAGAAGTGAAGACAGACGACCTGGTTATTATGAGAACGTACAGAGATGAAGATGTGCTCTGCAGATACAAAGGCGTAGAAGGTGGGTACCTGGTAACAGAGACCTATGGAGACGGCTCTGAAAAGAGATATCGCACAAACAGCATCAAAGAATGCAGCATCGCAGAATCAATCACTATCAAAGGAAAAGGAGAGAATGAATAATGGCAAACGAAGTAGCAGTGGTAAATAAATTTGACATCGTAACTGGATATGAGGATATGGACGCGGAACTCTTAGAGGAGCTCCAGGACGAAATGGAAGACCTGGACGAAGTGAAAGGTATCTCCTGCAAAAAGATTAAGATTCCTTCAGGCGGGGGAATCGCATTCGAAGTGGAAACAGATGATCCGGAGAGTCCGGATTCCATCAAGGAACTGGAGGCTGTCGTGATCTTCACTCACAGAATCAATTCATACTGGGCCGAGAGCTTCGGTGGATCCGATAATAAAGCTCCGGATTGCAGCTCCTTTGATTCAAAGAAGGGCGTCGTATTCGAAACAGGAGAAATCAGAGACTGTGACACCTGCCCGTATAACGAATACGGAGAAAACGGAACCGGAAAGCCGTGTAAGAACATGAGAAGAATGTATCTTCTTCTTTCAGGAAAGCCTGGCGTATACCTTTTAAGCGTTCCACCGACATCCATCAAAGAAGTGAATAACCAGTTAGCAAGACTCATGGGAGGAAGCAAGATCCCATACAGCCGCATGGTCCTGAAATTCAAGCTGACGAAGGATAAGAATAAGAACGGAATCGTATACAGCAAGGTCGGCATTGAAAGAGTCGGCATGCTTCCGCAGGAATACTTCAAGACAACAGCAGCCATGAGAAAAGAGCTGAAGGAGAAATATAAAGAAGTTGTGATCACATCCGATGATTACACTACAGCTCCTGCAGATCCGGTTGTTGATAAAGAGGGATTCATGGATGTAGACGCAGCCGGAGACATTCCGGAAGAGTTACCATTCAACTAAATCAGGCGGGGAGGGAAACCTCCCCTGAAGGAGAACAGACATGAAGACTTACAAAGAATATGTAGAAAAGGGATTCGTCGGAGCTCCGGAGCTGTATTTAAAGAATGGAGATGAAATCGACATTGCACTGGCAGCAGAGCTGATCAGCGGGACCGACATGGATGTAGCTGATCTGGAAGCATGGGACGGAGGAATTCTTCAGAGCACACATCCGGCAGATATCATCGCCGGCCAGGGAACCTTTGACACGATCCACCGTATAAGCTGGATGAAGCCGTTTATTTACAGAGGCCAGTGCTTCGCTGGAGAGATGATAAATAAGAATCCGCAGCTGAGCCGGTACGTGTACATCTGCAGCGCGTACAATGCAGAATCCGAAAAAGAACGTACAGCCAATCTGATGCTGGCTAGGAAATATTGTAGATGTGTCGTGAATGAAGGGAACATTCCAATTGCTCCACATGCATATTTTACAAAGTTTATGGACGACCAAAACGAGGTGGAACGGAGTCTTGGACAAGAAATCGGCATTGAACTTTTGAAGAAAGCAGACTCTATGATTGTCCTGATCCGGAATGAAAGAATCAGTGCAGGAATGGAAAGAGAAATCAAGTACGCCGCGAATAAACTCGGCATCCCGATTGATATAAATTATTTAGATAGAAAAGGAAGGTAACTGAATGAATACGGCAGAAGTTGATATCGATAGACTGGTAGACTATAAAAGCGAATACACGCAATACATAAAGAAAGCCAAGATCACCGGCGATCAGTTAATCGGACTCTGCCCGTTCCATGATGACAGAAATAACAGCTTTTCAGTAAACCTGAAGACCGGACAGTGGCATTGTTTCTCGGAGGATCGCGGCGGGAATTTTACACAGTTTTACGCAGAGATCAACGGCCTGGACACCAAGGAAGCATATAAACAGATTCTTGAAAAATACGGAGTTGTTCAGGAAGAGAAGAAAGAGGAGCCAAAGCAAAATAAGAGCTACACACTGGCGCAGTATGCGTTTGAAAAGCGCCTGCCAGAAGACTGGCTCAAAGAAAGCTGCAGACTTTCCACGGTAAAAGGAAGAGACGGAAACACCTATATGAAGATCCCGTACTTTGATGAAAACGGCCAGGAGGCTACATTCAGAAAAAGATTTGCAAATAAGGACTTCCGGTGGAAATATGGCTCTTCCGGAAAAATTGGACTGTATGGAGAGTGGCGACTGCCGCAGATTCGGCAAGCAGGATACGCGGCCATGGTGGAAGGAGAATCAGACAGCCAGAGCATGTGGTACATGGGAATCAGTACGCTGGGCGTACCGGGAGCTTCCATGTTCAAACCACATCAGGCAGGAATGCTCCAGGACTTAAAAGTCTACATCCACCAGGAGCCGGATAAGGGCGGTGAAACGTTCCTGAGAAAAATCATCGAGGGACTCAGAGAGGGCGGGTTTATTGGTAAGGTATACCGATGGAGATGCAACCAGATCGGATGCAAAGATCCGTCCGCAGTCTACCTCAAATTCGGAAAAGAAGAAGCACAGAAAAAAATCATGCGCCTGATCGAAGGCGCTGAAGAAATTGACCTGGACGCACCGGAAGAAATACCGGAAGCAATCCAGGGAGCACCGGTAAATCTAAGACAGCCGGAAGGCTGGATATATTCAGATAAAGGAATTAGCCATATTGATGAAAAGAAATACACGCCGACGCTTATCTGCAGGACGCCGATCATACTGACACAGAGACTCAAGAGCCTGGAGACGGGAGAAGAGAAAATGGAGATTGCATTCAAAAGGGACGGAACATGGCACAAAGCAATATTCCCACGTTCCACAATCTTCACGGCCAGAGGAATCACAGTCCTGGCCGATCTCGGATGCACAGTGACGTCAGAAAATGCAAAGATGGTGGTACGGTTCTTATCTGCGCTGGAAGCAGAGAACATCGATGTAATCCAGAGAGCAGACGCCACGTCAACCTTTGGATGGCAGCCAGGAAAGCGATTTATACCAGGAAGAGAACAAGGAATCGTATTAGACATTGATCCAAGTCAGAAAGGCATGGCGACAGCTTATTGTCAGGTAGGCGAGGAATCCAAGTGGATCGAGACCATGAGGCCACACCGGGAAAGAGACAAGTTCAGATTCATACTGGCGGCCAGCTTTGCAGCTCCGCTCCTTAGGATCCTGAAGCAGAGAATCTTCTTCGTGTACAACTGGGGTGGATCCAAGGGTGGAAAGACTGCAGCACTAAAAGCAGCACTGTCGGCCTGGGGAGATCCGGAACGATTGATGGTCAATTTCAATGCCACACAGGTCGGCCTGGAAAGAACCGCCAGCTTTTACTGCGACTTGCCACTCGGAATTGATGAGAGACAGCTGGCAGGTCGCAATCAGGAAGGTCTGGAAAAGACGGTTTACATGATCGCATCAGGAACCGGAAAGATCAGAGGAAGCAAGGGCGGCGGCCTGCAGGCAACCCACCAATGGAGAACCGTCGCACTGGCCACCGGAGAAGAGCCAATGAGCACAGAGACAACGCAAACCGGTGTCAGCACTCGTGTTCTGGAGATTTACGGCGGGCCATTTGACAACGAAAAAGACGCCGGCAGAATGCATCAGGAAGCAGGAATGAACTGCGGATGGACAGGCCCGGCATTCGTCAACCGTCTGATAGGACTGGATGAACGGCAGATCACAGATAAATACGAAGAGATGCTGAAATACGTCAGCCAGATCGCAGACGGAAAATCCGGAAGCCATGTGGCTGGAATCTCGGCGGTAGCATTAGCCGATTCCATGATAGATTCATGGTTTTTTACACAATCGGGTGAGGAAAATGTGGATAAATCCACAGAAAAAGAGCTCGATGTGAGTAACTCTCTGGATATTCTGGATACCTCATGGGAAAGAGCGAAACAAATGGCAGCAGCTATCCTTCAGGAGCAGATGAATGCAGACGTCGGGGATGTGAATGAGAACGCGCTTCAGTTCGTAGTGGACTGGGTTCTCCAGAATCGGTTGTACTTCGGAGAAAAGGCAATCGGAACATGCCTGGGGAAATTTTCAGAATCAGGAAACACGGTGTACATATTCCCATCGGCTCTGAATCAAGCCTTGACCAAAGCAGGATACAGTCCAAGAAAGACACTCAAGTACATGGCAGACAGAGGACTGATTGTAGCCACAGAGAGGAAAGACCACAAGGGCAAGACTTACCAGGTAGCGAAAAGATTTGATAACCGACTCTGCAAATTCGTACAATTCAGCATCGGAAAATTATCTGAAAAGGAAGATGCCGTGGACATTGATGACGAAGAAGAGCAGCCGGCAGTTCCAGTTAAAAAAGACAGTGACGGATTCATGCCGGTTCAAGAGAGCTTCGACCTACCATTTAATTAAAAAGCGGGTGCAAAACATTCAAAATGTTACTCCTTTTTCGCACTTAAAAAAAGGAGTAACGCTTGGAGTAACAAAAGGAGTAACACCGAAACCCGCAGAAATCAAGGCTTTGAGGGCACTTGTTACTCCTTTTACTCCTTTTTTAAGAAATATACAGTAAAATATTTTGAAATTTGTCACATGTTGCAGAAATTCTTGCATCGCATGACAAATTCTTAAAAAAAACGGTGTGTATTAAAAAAAAGGAGTAACAGGAGTAACATACCTCGGAACCCGCATAAAATAAGGCTTTTCTTGTTACTCCTAACTTTTTTCAGAAGGAGTAACATTCAGGAGACAAAATATGGATGAATACCGGAAAAACGTTGATATTCTGCGGAAAAACAGGGAAAACGTACCTCTTGCAGAATTAAAAACAAAATATGCGAAAGGATACCTGCAGATTTGCGAAAGGATCAGAGAACAAACAAAATGTGCAATTTCTGCAATGATCACCTGTGGGATGGTTGTTCTGAAGGAAGATCGGACAGAAGAGACGCCCAAAATCATAGCGGAAGTTCAGAGAATCGTTGATCAGGAAACAGAAGCAGGAACCATGAAAGAGATTAGTCGGTTGATCTTTTCAGAATTTGATGTAGACAAGGCAATGGGCCTGGCTGCAGAGAAGCTGGCCATCCCAGCATTCGAGAAAGCATACGGTCCGTATTTCAAAAAAAAATGCAGACTGCAGGAAGGAAGATACGTCTGCGACCTGCTGCCAGGAATGACATGGAGCGAAGAATACGGAGTCTGGATATCCGATGACGGAATGAGTTTTACACTTATGCTGCCGCCGATCCAGAGTGACGGAAGGGAGAACATAGATGGCAATTAAGAAAATAATGGATAAAAACAGCAAAGACAGGAATCGGTGCATCCGGTGCGGAGCGCGCCTCCTGTCAAAGATTGAAGAGGGCCGGATCGTGAAATGCAGGAAATGCGGGTGCGGCCACCTGGTGCACTTCACAACAAACGGGAACCTGATCTTCACAGATGTGGATCGCAAATATTTATTTGAAAAGGAGAACGACGATGAACAATAAAGAGAGATTTGAAGAATTACTGAGCAAAGCATCAGAAAGACATGGATTTGATGGACTTATGAATTGCATCCACAAGAGCGACTTCTATACAGCTCCGGCCAGTACGAAATTCCATCTTTCCTGTGAGGGAGGTCTTCTGCAGCATAGCCTGAATGTATATGATGCACTGATCGGGAAACTGTTGCCAGGAGAAAATGATACCTTCAGATACCAGGTACACGGAAAAGATGTGGCGACATTCAAAGGAGAGACGCTGGCCATCGTGGCGTTACTTCACGATCTGTGCAAAACGAATTTCTATGAAACAGAAATGAGAAATCAGAAAACCTACGATCCGGAGAAAGTAAAAGCTGCTGCAGCATGGCAGGTCAAGAAGGACAACGCCGGCCAGTTCATATGGGAATCCGTGCCGACCTATGTGGTTAATGATAAGAATCCATACGGCCACGGAGAAAAGTCAGTCATGATGATCGAGGAGTTCATGAAGCTCACAATGGAAGAACGCTACGCAATCCGGTGGCATATGGGAATGGGAGACTGCACGTACAATGAAGTCCAGGCATTCAACAAAAGCTGCGAGAAGTTCCCACTGGTTCTCCTGGTTCATATTGCTGATCAAGAAGCCTCACACTTCATGGAAGACATCCAGGGAAACAGGGAACTATTTCAGGAACAGGAAATCCCGGCCGATGAGTTCCAGGAAGCCGAACCTGTATAGATCGGAGGAGAGAGATGGCGGCAAGAATTATAATCGCTGTTTTGATTACAGTCTTTGCGGTTGGAATAACAGAGTTCCTGATAGCAATCTATATGATTGTCAAAAGCAAGGACTCTCCGGCCAGGCGAGAAGCAAGAGAGCTCGACGATATCGGCCAGATTGAATATCTGAAAGCATACATGGAGAAGCAGCAGGAAAAGGAGAGAAAACGACATGTTAGAAAATTACGAAAAAAATTTCGACGAAACCGCATTCGTGAAAAGTTTCATGGAATCACAGGGAATCACAAGGAAAAGCAAGGCGCTGGCAGAGCTCCGGAAGCGGATCAAGAGTGAAGGATACTATCAGACAAAGATCAAGACAGCACTGAAGAAGAAATACCCGAACGCATTCGTCCGAAAGATTAGCCAGGGAGCCTACAGTGAAGGTGGGACTCCAGATATCATGATGATCAAAGATGGCCATTACTTCGGATTTGAGGTCAAACGTCCGGTAGTAGGCGTTAGATCTAAGCTTCAGGAAAAGACAATTGAAGAAATCGAGGCGGCAGGCGGGACTGCTGCCTTCGTAACCTGGCCAGAGCAGGCAATCGAGGAGGTAGAACGGTATGAAAAAACAAAAAGATAGATATTTGATCAATAGAGTTATGTACAAGAATATCAAGAAATACGACCATCAGCAGATGGAAGAGTTTCTGACGGACGTATATAAGAACGGATACCAGGACGGAAGAGAGTCTGTGCCGGGAATTGAACTGGAAGACGTGAAGACAGCACTTCGAGGAACAAAGGGAATCGGACCGGTTGTATGGCAGCGGATCACAGAACGCCTGGCCGATCTTTTCAGAAAGGAGGAATCATAATGGTAAAGAAAAAGACGTGGCAGGAATTTAGAAAAACAGGACTTCTCTGGTTCATGAATACAATCCTTCATGCATTCGGATGGGCAATCGTCGTGGAAGTTGAAAGAGGAGAAATCACAGGAGTGTATCCAGCAAGGGTTCGCTTCAGAGGATTTGATGAGGTATCCAATACAACCGGATATCAGAATGTCGCACGATACATGAAAGAGGAAGCTGATCAATTGACTGAAGAGGCAGCTGATTCAGATAATGAAGAAGTAGAACTGAAGAAACCATTAACAATCGAAGAGCTCAGAACGATGAGCGGACAGCCAGTCTACTATCCGAAAGAAGACCTCTATGGAATTATTCGCTGTGATGATAAGGGAATGTACGAGGGAATTCCTTTCTTACTCGGCGTATACGGAGAAGGCGCCGCAGTACGGTTTGAATGGAACATCGTAGCAAGGAAAATGGAATTATATAGAATCGGAAAGGAAAATTATGCAGGAGAATAGATGTATCTGCTGCGGGGCAGTCATTCCGGAAGGAATGCAGGTATGCCCGGAATGCAGAGAAGAACAAGAGAAAAAATTACCAGGATACATCCTGCTCATACCTCAGAAAGAAGAGGAGGAAGAAGAAAAAATGCCATTTGTTTTATCACTTTTTACCGCAATCTTCAAATTTATAGTGATTAGCCTGGCGTGGATGGCGTTGGAAAAGAATTTCTACGGGGAAGTGCAGCCACGGATCGTCGATGATATCATCGGTCTGGTGTTATTTTTCTACATTTTGAAGGGAGAGATTCTATGAAGGCGATAACATTATGGCAGCCATGGGCAACACTTCTGGCAGTCGGGTGTAAACACATGGAAACCAGAAGCTGGCCAACAAAATACCGAGGAGAAATCTTGATCCATGCATCAAAGAAGCCATACAGCCAAGTGCGAAAGATTCTGCCAACAAAGGACCGAAGATACATAGAAGATCTTCTTCAGATTAACCATGTCAATGGCCAGGAGCACGTCCCAACAGGAGTAATTGTCGGAAAAGCAGTGCTGACAGGATGCATAAAGATCACGGAAACATTCAGAAATGGACTGGCGAGCACCGTACCGGAAGAACTTATTCTCGGAGATTTTACGCCAGGAAGATATGCATGGATTATGGAAAACCCGGTGCTGTTTAAAGAACCGATTCCAGCCAAAGGAATGCAGGGCCTGTGGAATTACGATGGCGAGATTAAGGAGCTGGCAACGATGGGAAGTTATATAGAAATACTGAATCTTTCAGAAATGCTGGACGAAGACGGAATTCAATATGAAAAGGAAAGACTCTATGACGGCTGGCACATCGGAATCCCGCACATATGGCCGGAACGTGAAAGAAAATACAGCATTATCGAGCATATAATGAGCTATGGGCATCAGCACGACCTAGTAGAACTTGCGAAATACGATGAAGACCAGATCGAGAAAACTATCGGAAATATTACAGCTGCAGTAGCAATGGAATATATAAAAGGAGAACGAGAATGAACAAAAACAGTAAAATCACAAAATTCAGAGCGCTTCCGGACGAGCTGAAACCAATCCTCAACATTCCAACTCCGCTCCTTTTGAAATCTCTGGAGAACACGGTCGCAGTTCTTCAGGCAAGAGGAGAAGACGTTGTGGACTGGGATGATAAGAGCCGGAGACTCTGCCAGTTCAGGATAATCGGAGGCAAGGCTTACTTTTTAGCGGAGAAAAGAGAGGGCAAGTAGCATGGAGACGGAGCAGATCAGGGACGAGGACGTCCTGAAGTGGATTCTCGGCCAGAGATTCCGCGCAGCACAAAAGAAGAAGGCTATCGAAATCAGAAAAAAGATGATCAGCGCGGAGCATGACGGAGTTGATGAACCGGCGGGAATTAAGGCCATGGTCGAAGAAATGAACGCGAGAATGAAAAGACAGCAGGCCAGAGTAGACCAGGCAATTCTCAGAGTCATGGATATCATCGAATATCTGCCGGAGGATTCATTGGAAAAAGAGATCTGCGAATACCGGCACATTGACATGATGAGCTGGAGACAGATAGAAATCGCAGTCCCGATGAGTCGCAGTCAGTGCAATAACCGGTATAACGAAGCCATCAGAATGCTCCTTCAGAATGCGAGAGTACGAGAAATCGCACGCGAAGAACGTGAGAAGTACGAAGAATATATCCAGCAAAAAAGCGAGGCAAAAAAATGGCGAAAAAAAATGGCCGAAAAAAAATCCGGAAAATAAAACCCGGAAAAAATTTACCGGAAAAAATCTCCGGGAAATTATGGGCCGAAAATTTACCGGCAAATTTATTCGAGAAGAAAAATCCGGAAAAGGAAAACGGGAATCAGACAGGCCTTACACCGGAGGAATACCTGTGCCTTTTCAGAAGGGCATCTATGATAGCCGGGGAACATGATCAGAAAAGCTGCTGGGCATACATGGGCATGCTTGTACAGGAGAGGCTAGAGGAGATGGCACAGTACAGTCAGCCACCAGGCAGCAAGGACACCAGGGGCACAGGGAGCAGGGCACGTGCACACACCAGGCCGCAGGAGAGGCAGGAGGCCACGCACAGCACAGACACCAGAGCACACACAGCAGCGGGCAGGCGAGGCCACGCAAGGGCAAGGCAGCCCAGCCACCAGGCAGCAAGGAGACACAGAGACACAGGAGGCCTGAGAGCCAACGTAAGCAAACATAAGACACCGTAAGACATCAATGAGTGCTACTATAGACGCATGGCAAGGAGAGCAGAGAGAGAGCGGCACAGCCGCCTCGTGCTCATGTAGCTGAGCGGCCGGGTGGCACGCGATGAAAGCAGTCGTATCAATGAAAATACGGCTGCTTTTTTGTTTGTCAGTAGTGCACAAAGAGTAGGTACTACTTTTGTGCAATATTCACAGCGGGGCGAGGAAGGTCCGATTCTTGACCGGATATGACCTTTTTTTAAACGTCCATTTCGTTACGCATTACCCACTCAGCGGCCAAAAAATCCAGAAAGGAGGAGCCAAAATGAACACTGAAATGAAGATGGAGAAGAGAAAGCTCTCAGAACTCAGGCCAGCTGATTATAATCCGCGAAAAGCCCTGACGCCTGAGGACAAAGAATACCAGGATATCAAGCGAAGCATTGAAAAATTCGGGTATGTGGATCCCATCATCATAAATTCAGACGGAACCGTGATCGGAGGGCATCAAAGGCTGACTGTTCTCACGGACTTAGGGTATGAAGAGGCAGATGTTGTCGTTGTCGATCTTGATAAGAACGATGAGAAGGCTTTGAACATCGCTCTGAATAAAATAACCGGAGAATGGGACGAAATCAAGCTGAAAGACCTGCTCCTGGAGCTCGATCTGAACGAATACGACCTTCAGAATACCGGTTTTTCATCCGGAGAGATCGAAGATCTGTGCATCCGACTGGAAAAAGAGGTGGAAGCTGAAGATGATAACTTCGATTTAGAGAAAGAACTCGAAGAAATCGAGGAACCAATCACAAAGCGCGGGGATGTATGGATTCTTGGAAGCCACCGGCTCATGTGTGGAGACAGTACGGATCCGAAAGACGTGGCCGCTTTGCTGGCAGGAGATGAGGCAGACCTGGTAATCACGGATCCTCCGTACAATGTCGCGTATGGCGAAAAAACGGAATATATGAGCGAATCCGGCAGAGGCCAAGGCCAGGATCGGATTCTAAATGACAATATGGACGACGATAAGTTTTATCAGTTCATATACCAGGCGTACATGAGAGCCTACGAAGTAATGCGGCCAGGAGCGGCAATCTATGTATTCCATGCAGAGAGCTCCGGGCTCACATTCAGACAGGCATTTGTAGATGCCGGCCTGAAGCTTTCAGAGTGTCTGATATGGGAAAAAAATTCGTTCGTACTTGGACGAAGTGACTACCAGTGGAGACACGAACCATGCTTATACGGATGGAAAGAAGGCGCGGGCCACTATTTTATTGATGACCGTACCCAGGATACGGTGCTTCTGGACGAAGAGAGAGATCTGGAATCCATGAAGAAAGAAGACCTGATCACATACATCGGGCAACTTGAGGAATTCTTCAAAGACAAGACCACAGTTCTGTACGAGAATAAACCGGCCAGAAATGATGTTCACCCCACCATGAAGCCTGTGCCGTTGATTGGAAGGCTTATGAAGAATTCCTCTAAACCAAAATGGAACGTGTTGGATCTCTTCGGAGGAAGCGGATCCACGTTAATGGCAGCGGAGCAGCTGGACCGCAATGCTTATTTGATGGAACTCAGCGAAAAGTTCTGCGATGTAATCGTAAAGCGCTGGGAAGAATACACGGGCAAGAAAGCAGTCCGTGAATCTGATATGAACTTGGAGATTTCGTTGTGAGTGAAGAACTTCAGGCGGTAATCAGGGGGGGGCTCGGCATGAGTGAGAACGGCGAAGTAAAAGGTAGCTACTACCGGACAGAAGTAATCGCTCAGCTCTTCGGAGTCAGCGTCCGAAGAATACAGCAGCTAACCCAGGAGGGTGTAATAAAGACAACTAAGATCATAGACGACGGAAGAAGCGTCCGCAGATATGACCTGGTCCCAACAATTCAGAGTTACATCCAGTATTTATCTGAGAAGGCCTACGGAAAAGCAGGACGATCAGAAAAGGAGATGGAACTGCGAGAAAAAAAGATGGAAGCAGACGCGATGCTAAAAGAATCACAGAGTGAGCTGCATCGAATCAAGACAGAAATCGCAGCAGGAAGGTACATCTCTATAGAGGAAGTCAAAATGGACTACTCGAAATTTTTTGTTGTATTTAAGAAATTCGCAATGGCACTCCCGTCAAGAATCATCGGAATGATATCCGGAGCATTGGAGCCGGCAGAGTCCAGGCGTGTGGAGAAGGAGATCGCAGATGAGATCAACCGCCTCCTCGGAGCGTTTGTGATTGCCGGAATCGTAGGTCCGGAAGATGCGAAAGAAGAGAAGAAACGTGGAACTAAAAAGAAAAAGGATCCAGATACGAAAGTATAACACTTCTCAGTACATCAAGGAGGCTATGCGCCAGTTGAAGCCACCGGAAGACCTGTCCGTTTCAGAATGGGCAGACAAATACCGAATGCTGGACTCGAAGACATCCGCGATGCCTGGTCCGTGGAGGAATGATAAGACTCCGTACCTAAAAGACGTCATGGATGAGCTGAGAAACTACGAGACAGAAGAGATTATCTTCTGCAAATGTACGCAGGTAGGAGGTACAGAGGCGCTTCAAAATATGATCGGATACATCATTCAGCAGGATCCATCCCCGACGATGATCGTATATCCGACAGATAAGCTGGCAGAGAGTATCAGTGAGAACCGTCTGGAACCGATGATCCTGGCGAGCAAAAGTCTGAAGAACCTCTACAACAAAAACGAATCCTCGAAATTGGAAATGCAATTCGAGGGAATGTATTTGTCACTGGCCGGAAGTAACTCACCTTCATCCCTGGCCAGTAAAGCCATTAAGTATCTGATGCTTGATGAGGTTGATAAGTACCCAGGAGCATCAAAGAAGGAAGCGGATCCGATCTCACTAGCAAGAGAGCGAACCAAGACCTTCCAGAACAGGAAGATCTACATGACTTCAACCCCGACTCTGAAGAGTGGCCATATATGGAAAGCCCTGGAAGGGGCCGACATTGAAAAACACTACTATGTGCCATGCCCGCACTGCGGAGAATATATAGAGTTGAAGTTCGCGCAGCTCAGATTCCCTTCAGGAGATGACATGAGCAATCAGGACAGAGCCGATATGGCTGTGTACGTTTGTCAGGAGTGTGGATGCACGATAACAGATCAGCACAAAGATGAAATGCTGCGCTACGGAGAATGGCGCGCAGTGCGGAAGAGTACGAAGAACAGCAAGAAGGTAGCCTACTGGATCAATACACTCTATTCGCCATTTGTCAGATTCTCCGAAATTGCGAAAGAGTTTCTGGACAGCAAAGATGATCCGGAGAAGCTTCAGAATTTCGTAAACTCCTGGCTTGCAGAGCCATGGGAGGACACCAAACTGAAGACATCTGCAGAAACCGTCATGGAAAGACAGACAACCCTGCCAGAACTTGTGGTTCCGGATTGGGCGAGATTCCTAACCGGAGGAGTCGATGTGCAGGAAACTTGTTTGTATTGGAGTATACGAGCCTGGGGCCCGTACATTACAAGCCAGAATATCTGTCACGGCCAGGCGCTATCTTTCCAGGAAATCGAGCGTGTGATGAATCTACCGTATCAGAGAAAAGATGGGGAACAGATCATCGTGTCGCTGTGCCTGATTGATTCAGGATACGATGCCGACAGTACCTATGATTTTTGCGCGAACAATTCAGACTGGGCGCTTCCGGTCAAGGGTTCCAGTAACCCGATGCTATCTCATTTCAAAATGTCGAAGATCAATAAGCCAGACAGCAGAGCACATGGAATGAACCTGGTTCTGGTGGACGGTGATAAGTATAAAGATATGATCGCAGCCAGAATGATGAAAGACAACGGACGCGGAGCCTGGATGGTTTACGACGGATGCGACATGGAATATGCGGAACAGGTAACCGCAGAACACAAAGTCAACGTGAAAACGGGAAATCGAACCGTTCAGAGGTGGGTGCCAAAGAAGAGCCATATCGATAACCATTACCTGGATGCAGAAGTGTACGACATGGCAGCAGCAGACATCCTCGGAGTCAGAACGATCCATCTGGAAGAGGAGATAGCGCAGCAACCACAGCAAAAAGAACCGGAGCAGCATACTCCGGAAGAAACATGGATCAACACAAACGAAAACTGGATTCATTAAGGAGGTGGACAAGTGGCAGCAGAAGAAGAACAGCTCACAGCGTCGCAGATGCTGAGCCAAGTAAATCAGGCGATCATGAACATTATGGTCGGCGGCCAGTCTTATCAGATTGGATCACGTAAGCTGACCAGAGCAGATTTGTCCACGTTGCGAGCCATGAAAAAAGAACTGGAAGCACAGGTAAATGCGGAAGGAAGCTCAGATCTCCTGGACAATACCTATGTGGCCGTGTTTGAAGGAAGGTAGGGAAGAAAATGAGTTGGTTAGATTCAGCAATCGCTTTCTTCTCACCGGAATGGGGAGCGAAAAGAGAAGCGTGGAGACAATACAGAGAAGAACTTCGGCACTATGATGCTGGAGATTATGGACGCCTGAATGCCAGATGGTACACCACAAATTCTTCAGGAGAAATGACAGACCGGATGTACCGGTCAACAGTCAGAGCAAGGGCCCGCGATCTGGAACGAAACAGCGACATCATGAACTCTGTGACAGGAGCTTACAAGAGAAACGTGATCGGTTCAGGGTTCCAGCTTCAGGCAAATACCGGCAATCAGAAGAAAAATAAAGAGCTGGAGGATCTGTGGAACAGATGGTGCAAAGCAAGGAATTGTGATGTAACCGGAACGCAGAGTCTAAATCAGATTCTAAGAATGGCAGTCGTCCGGAAGAAAGTAGACGGAGGAATCCTGTTCGTGAAGAGATACACGAAAGAGGGAATCGTACCGTTCCAGCTGCAGATGATGGAAGTCGATGAATTAGACACCATGATCAATGCATCTGAAGGTCAGAAGAATCGAATCGTCGGAGGAATTGAATATAACCAGTACAACAAGCCGGTGGCTTATTACTTCCGGCAATACGGTATCGATGGATTCAGTATCGGAGAGACCGTAAGGATTCCGGCGAAAGATGTGATCTTCTATTACACAAAAAAAAGACCGTCTCAGATCAGGGAAATGAGCGATATGACTCCAACAGTAACGCGGATCCGCGATACAAACGAGTTCATGACAGCTGTATCTGTGAAGGAAAGGATCGCAGCCTGCCTCTCTGTGTTCATTAAGAAATCACTGCCTCCGGTGGGGATTGGAAGAACCGGAAGCAATGCAGCAAATGCGGGGCAGCACAGTTATGACGGAAAGACGTTGACGCCTGGAATGATCAAGGAGCTGAATGCAGGAGATGAAGTTCAGGTCGTTAACCCGACAGGGCAGGCAACAGATGCCACGTCTTACACCAAGCTGCAGCAGAGACTGATAGGATCAGGACAAGGGCTTTCTTACGAAGCAACATCCAGAGATATGAGTGAAACGAATTATGCATCCGCACGCCAAGGCATGATTGAGGACGAAATGACCTATCAGGAGGAAGAAGAAGCAATCCTGGAGATTTTAGACGAAATCTATGAAACGTTTGTCATTTCCTGTGTCCTTGCGGGAAAAATTTCACTGAGTGATTTCTGGAATAAAAAAGACAGCTACATGGCTCACGGATGGGTAAAACAGCCGAAGAAGTGGATTGATCCTCTGAAAGAATCATCCGCAACCAAGACTGCGCTCAACACGGGGCAGAAGACGTATAAACAGATTGCAGCAGAAGCCGGTAAAGACTGGAGACAGCAGATCGACGACACTGCAGAAGTTATCAAATACGCCAGAAGTAGGGGCGTTGATATGGAAGGGGTGATATTCGGTGGAAAGGCCAATGCACAGCCAGACGCCAGCTCTGATGGCAGCCAAAAAGAGGGCAATGCCTCTAACGGGGACGAGCCTAAAAAGGGCGACGGAGCCAACGGAGAAGGCGTCAAAGAAGGAAAAGAATAAGGGATTCCGTGAATTAACAGGAGCCTCTCTCAGAAGTATTGAAGGAGAAGGAAACGAAAGAAAATTCGAGCTTTCCTTCTCAAGCGAGGAACCGTACATGAGGTGGTTCGGCCAGGAAATCCTGGACCATCACACAGAGGGTTCGGTAGACCTTAGCAGATTGAATTCAATCGGGTGCGTTCTTTTCAATCACAACAGAGATAAGGTGATCGGAAAAATCAACCGTGCCTGGGTTGAAGATAAAAGAGGCCACGCGGAAATCGAATTCGATGAAGATGAGGCTTCAGAAGTAATCTACCAGAAAGTCAAAAGCGGGACACTGAAAGGCGTATCCGTAGGCTACATCGTAGAGAACTGGGAAGAAGTAATGGCAAATAAACAGTCCGAGGATGGCTTTGTCGGCCCGTGCTCTATAGCAAGGAAGTGGGCGCCTTATGAGGTGAGCATCGTATCTGTGCCGGCTGATCCAACTGTAGGCGTTGGAAGATCTGAAGAAGATCCGGACGCTGAAGGATACGGAGATGTTCAGGAAAGAGATGCCAGCATGGACATGTATGAGCGCCAGCTTCAAATCAACAAAAATTATATGGAGGTAATGAAATCATGACACTTGAACAGATGATCAACGAGCAGCAGATGCTCCTGAATGCAGCAAGAACTCAGGGAAGATCACTGACAGCAGAAGAGCAGGCAAGATTTGACTCTCTTCAGAGAAGCATTGATGCAGCAAGAGCTGCATCACCAAGCGGAGGCAATGGAACAGGTTCTGAAGGTCACCAGCGTGAAGGAGAATCTGGAGAAGGCGAAGGAGATGGATCAGAAGATCCGGATGCCGCACAGAGAGCTATGCAGGCAGAGAGAACTAGAATCCAGAATATTCGTAGCATGTGCCGCGACTTCAATGTGGAGCCAGATCAGTACATTCAGAACGGATCAACAGAAGATCAGGTAAGAGCTGCAATTCTGGAAGGCCTTAGATCTACCGGAGCACCGGTAAGTACGGGCGTAAGAATTACAGAGACGGCAGAGGATAAGTACAGAGCTGCGGCTGCAGATGCACTCATTCTCAGAAGCGGCCTGCAGTTAGATAACCCAGCAGAAGGAGCTAGAGATCTGATGGGAATGTCTCTCAGAGATATGGCAATCGAATGCCTGAATCAGGATGGACAGTCAGTACCAGGACTGAACAGAAGATCCAATGAGGAAATCTTCAACATGGTAATGCAGAGAGGATTCTATAATCCGACAGCAGCATTCCCGGCAATCCTCGATAACACAATCGAGAAAGCATATAAGGAAGGTCACAGAAAAGCAGCCGTAACTTTTGATAAGTTCACAAAGAAAGGCAGTCTGAAAGACTTTAAAACACATGACAACTATTACATCGCCGGACCGGTTGGCGAGTTCAAAGAGGTTCCAGAAAATGGAGAGCTGAAGCATGACGTATTCGAGGATGCTAAGCTGCCAACCAGAAAACTGAAGACATACGGCCGCCAGTTCACATTGAGCCGCCAGGCGTTCATCAATGATGACATCGGTCTCGTTACAAGCATCCCGGCTAGATACGCAGCTTCTGCACGAAAAACAATCAACGGACAGGTATTCGATGTTCTTCTTACCAATCCGGTGATTTATGACGGAGTTCAGCTCTTCGGAACAGCTCATAAGAACTTACTCGCATCCGGAACAGGAATCACTCAGGATGCAGTGCAGACAATGATCATGGCTCTGTCTAACCAGAAGGACCAGTTCGGACAGTCTATCATCATTAGACCTGCAAAAATCGTTTGCGCGGCTGGTATGGAATTTGAAATTTACACACTTTTCAACAGCCCAACCATCAACACCACCGACAATACACAGGCAGTGAACCCTCTGTTCCAGTACAGAGACAGCATCGAGGTAATCCCGGATCCGACAATCAATGCGAAATGCGGAGGTCTCGGAAATGTAATGCCTTGGTTCATGTTTGGAGATGCGTCCGACACAGACGGAATCGAAGTAGATTATTTGAACGGTCAGGAAATCCCAACCATCAGAAGAATGGAAACAGCTGGACAGCTTGGCTTTGTTTGGGATATCTATCTCGATTGGGGTATTTCAGTAATGGATTACCGCGGAATCGTAAAGAATCCAGGAAAAACAGTAGAAACAAAACTGGCACTTGCGTAAAGGAGGCGTGAAAGATGAGCAAAGCAGAATACTGGCAGCGAGGAGAAACCCTCGACTTCGTAAATAGCACAGGGAAAGTGATTGAAGCTAACACCATTATCGTTCTCGGACAGAGAATGGGAGTTGCTGGAACAGAGATCCCTGCTGGCGAAAAAGGAACTGTGCACGTGGAAGGTATTTATAGTTTTCCAAAAGCAAAGTCAACAGCAATCACAGCTGGGGCACTCGTGTACTGGGATAAGACAAATAATTGTCTTACAACTACTTCAACATCCAACATCCTGGCTGGATACGCAGCTGAAGCAGCAGGAGAGAACGATGCCACCGTTCTGGTAAAAATCAATGGATAAGATTCCCGCACTTATTGCGAAAAGACCGATCTTACATCTGGCGAAGTTGTATCACGTGGGAGATGAACTCCCGACTTCGGATCCGGTCATGCTTGATGCGTGGCTGGATGCAGGATCCGCAGAGTGGCAGAAGGATCCTGCGGAAGTAGAAGAAGTACCTGCAGACAAACAGCAGGAAGAAGACCAGGAAGTACCTGCAGATAAACAGCAGGAAGAAGACCAGGAAGTACCTGCAGATAAACAGCAGGAAAATTCAGAAACAATCGTAACTGACAAGAAGGCTAATCCGCAGACTGCAGAACCAGGTCTTCCAGGAGAATCCGGATCAGGAGAACCGGATGAGCTGGTAGGAAAGGTCCCGAAAACGCCAGAAAGAAAAACTAAAAAAGGAGCAAAATAATGGGCTTCAAAGATCTGATCAGGGAAGATGTGAAAAATGTATTCATGAATCCGGAAGAATTCTCTGACCTTCACACATTGAACGGTGTGGAGGTTCCGGTTCAGATCGATAACAATGAGCAGATCGAAAGAGAAAAGAGATTCAACCAGAACATGGACGGAATCTATGTCAATCAAAAGCTGATCTACGTGTCGGCCGAAGATTACAAGAAAGCGCCAGGACGGGCCGGATTGCCGAAGCAGGGAACGACAATCAGCTTAGATGGAAGAGTCTACCGAGTAGCAGATGCAATCGATGAATCAGGAATCTATTCAATAACACTGGAGGCAAACCGCGCATGATCACAGTAGAAGTTGATAAAGCCGATCTCAGGAGGGTTTATAACGCTCTTGGAAAAATCGGGAATGATGCACCAAAGGTAATCTGCAGGGGAATCAATAAGACAGCAAGCAGCTCAAAGACACAACTGTCAGAAAGAGCCAGAGCTGTCTACACAGTTAAATCCGGAAAATTCAAAAGCAACATGAACATTCAGAAAGCGACCTACAGCAGGCTGGAAGCTGAAGTGCAGGCCAAGGGAAGACCTCTCAGTATTACATCCTTTAAGACCACCGCACCTAAAAGCGGAGCAAAGGCTAACATCGTGAAGGGAAATGGACTGAAGGCGCTGAACATGGGTGGCATCAAGGCTTTTAAAGGCCAGGGGCGACTGAATGGACAGATTTATCAGAGAAGAAGTAAATCCAGATTCCCGATTAAGAAACTGAGTTCAAACTCGGTGCCGATTATGATCGGAAATGAAAAGGTATACGACCAACTGGAACCAAAGATAAAGCAGATGCTCTACAAGAACATCGAAGCACAGATCAAATTCTTAGTGGGGTAAGGGAACATGACAAAGAAAGAATTTCTTGATGATTTCGCAGAAGAACTGCAAAAAATTCTGCGAGATGTGTATACGAAAAATGCAAAGGGCGAAGAAGTCGGCGTGTCCGTGTATAAGCACCGCCTGCCGGTTATCACTGAAGACGAGGACGACGAGTCAAAGCACTTTCCGTATGCAATCGCCAGACTTTCAGATGCCGATACGGACGAAGGACAGCCGTGGAAGCAGAGGGTTTATATCCTGCTTGGAGTTTATGATGATGATCTGGCAGGAGCAGGATATCTTCATATCCTGACTATGATGGAAAGAATCACAGACAGATATCTGAAAGAGCCACTGCTGAATCGTAAATACCGTGCAGAACCAAAAATGAGCACAGACACCCCGGATGAAGATACTTATCCGTATTACTTCGGGGTAGTTGAAATGACTTTTAACATTCCGAAGGTAGAAAGGAGAGACGATTTTTCATGAATAATTCAGGGAACGCAGAATCGACAGAAAATGTTGAGACAACTGCAAAGAAGGTGGCCAGGCCTAAGGATTCGACCACTAGAAAAAAAAGCGCCGACAAAGAGTCAATGATGTACGTCGGTCCTACAATCCTAGGCGTAGCAATTCAGAATACCGTCTACACGGAAATGCCGGAAGCGCTCGAAGAAGCACAGAAGGAATGTCCGGAATTCGGTAATTTATATCTGCCAATCATGAAGTATGCAATGGCAGAGCAGATGATTCGAAAGAAAAGCGGGTACATCTATACAGCGTATAAAAAGGCGCTGGAATACAAGGAAACAAGAAGTAAAGAAGGAGGAATAATCTAATGAGCAAGCATGGAATTTTTATCCACGAAGAAGGCACAGCCCTCTCCGCTCCAATTACAAGCGGATGCTCTATCCAGGTAGTTATCGGTACAGCACCGGTAAACATGGCGGCTGATCCGTCAGCAGTAGTGAATAAGCCAATCCTCGCAAATTCTGCACAGGAGGCAATGGCAGCACTTGGATACAGTACAGACTTTGCAGCGTACACACTCTGCCAGACCATGTACGCAACAGCGAACATCTATCAGGTGGCACCGGTTGTTTACATCAATGTCCTGGATCCAAAGAAGCACAAGAAAGCACTTACAGAAGCAACGTATCAGGTAAATCAGATGCAGGCAGTAGTGAATAAGCCAGGAGTGCTCCTGGACGGCCTGACAGTCAAAGGAGGCGCAGGATCCTCTGCATTGACAAAGGGAACAGATTATACTGCAGAATTTGACAGCACAACAGGATACCTGATTATCACACTTCTGGAAAGTGGAGCTGGAAAGTCAGAGACAAGCCTGAAAGTATCCGGAAACGTTCTGGATCCAAGCATGGTAACTAAAACAGAGATCATCGGAGCATATGACTCAAGTACCGGCGCAGAAACAGGTGCGCAGTTGATCAGAAGAATCTATCCAAGCCTCGGCGTCATTCCGGGATTGATTCTCGCACCAGGATGGTCTCAGATTCCGGAAGTCGGAATCGCACTGGCAGCAAAGGCGGCCAACATTAACGGAGTATTCAAAGCAATGGCGCTCCTCGATTTGGATACGACTAAAGCTACCAAGTACACGGACTGCAAGAAGGTAAAAGAAGACAGCGGATACACATCCGCACACTGCATGGTCCTCTGGCCATATGACAAGGTTGGAGAGCTTATTCTGGCAAAATCTGCAGTAGTGGCAGCCATGATGGCATATCAGGATACAGAGAACGATGACGTTCCGAACCTGTCTCCATCAAACAAATTGCTCGGAGTGACCGGTCAGTGCCTGGCAGATGGCACAGAGGTCTGCGTGGATCAGGACCAGGCATCCACAATCAATACATACGGAGTGGTTACAGCCACAAACGTGAATGGTTGGAGATGTTGGGGAAATTATACCGGCGCATTCCCAGGAAGCAACGATGCGAAGGATATCTGGATTCCAGTACGCCGTATGTTCGACTGGCAGGGGAATACATTCATCCAGACTTACTTTGACAAGGTAGATGATCCAATGAATCAGGTTCTCATTGAGTCCATCGTTGATTCAGAAAATATCCGTTGTGCAGCATACGCACCAGACAAATGGGCTGGGGCATCCATTGAATACAGAAAAGAAGATAACCCGACAACAGACATCCTGGCAGGAAAGATGACCTTCAGACAGAAGATTGCACCGTATATTCCTGCACAGGAAATCGACAATACACTGAGCTATGATACAGATCTTCTGGCCAGCGTTCTGGGAGGTGGAGAATAATGATCATTCCTGAGGTAATCAACAATTACAACGTTTATAACGACAAAGCGAATAAGCTGATCGGAATCTCCGGAGAGGTGGAGCTTCCGGAACTGGAAGCTATCACGGATACCATCGAGGCAGCAGGAGTGCTCGGAGAAGTGGAAGATGCAGTAACCGGTCAGTTTTCATCTGCAAAAATTAAGATCCCGTTCTCCAATCTGTACACAGATCTGTTCAGTCTCATGGATACAACAAAGCCTCCACAGCTGACGCTTAGAGGTTCCATGCAGGTCATGGATTCATCAACAGGAGGAACAGACTACGTGCCGGTTAAGATCGTAGTCAGAGGAAAGGCAACCAACTCAAGCCTTGGAAAACTTTCTAAGGGCAAGAAAGGGGAGCCGGAAATCGAGATGGAGATTCTCTATCTTAAAGTAATGATTAACAATAAGACAACACTGGAGCTGGATAAGCTGAACTTTAAGTTCGTTTTGAATGGAAAAGACATGCTTGCAAAAATCAGAAGCCAGTGCTAACAGGAGGAAATGGATATGAGCGAGAAAGCAACCGAAAATACCGTAAACAATGACAATGCTGCAACTGTTGAAAAAAAGCCAGAGATTGTAGTTATCGATAGCAAGAAAGATGAAGTCGAAGAGAGCAACATCGTGGAATTCACAAAGGTTTACCAGTTCGAAGGAGAGACTATCAGTAAGATCGATATGTCAGGCATGGAAGGAATCACAGCCAATGACCTGATTAAAGCGAATAAAGTTCTTCAGGCATCTGGAGTAGTCAGCGTAATGCCAGAGACTAATCTGGAATACGCAATGATTATCGCAGCGAGCGCAACCGGCCGACCGGTTGAGTTCTTTAAAGGATTAGCGCCTCGTGATGCAATGAAGATCAAAAATAAAGTTACATCTTTTTTCTTCGGAGAGGAATAAATCCGAACGACTTATCCGACCTTCGTAAAGTTTGCCTAGTCTTGTCGATCAATCTGCAGACAGGTCTGGATTTTTTCCTCGACCTGTCTCTCTTTGATTTATTGGACCTGTGCGAAGATCTGAAGGAGGTTAATAAGGCGAAGAAATGAGCGACTATAAAATAGCGATCAAGATCGCTGGACAATTAGAAAAATCCTTCTCGTCTTCTATCAAGGAGGCGCAGAAAACATTAAATACAATGGGCGACGCCTTCACAAAAGCAGGAAAGACACTGACTGCAGGCGTCACAATGCCGATCATTGCGCTTGGAGCCTCATCCGTTCAGGAATTCGGTAATGTCGATAAGACATTGAAACTGGTTCAGGCAACCATGGGCTCTACAAGTAGCGAGGCGGCAACACTCGAATCCGCTATGAAAACGGCGGCTGCAAATTCCGTATTCGGAATGCAAGATGCGGCAGATGCAACGTTGAACTTCGCGCGTCAGGGCTTCCAGGCAGCGGAGGCGGCGAATATGCTAACGCCGGCATTGGACCTGGCAGCAGGTACAGCTACAGACTTATCAGAGGTTACTAGCGGACTTGGAAATGCATTGAAGATGTTCGGTAAGGATTCGGACTATGCAGCTACAGCGGCCGATATCCTATCGAAGGCGCAGGCACAGGCAAATACAACTGTCACAGATCTGTTTGAGGCAATGTCAATCGCCGGACCAATCTGCAACTCAGTCGGTTGGTCAATGTCAGACCTGGCCACGATAACGGATGTGTTCGGAGATGCATCTATCTCAGGATCAGAAGGAGCAACAGCTCTGAAGACCGGTCTCGCAAGGTTGGCAAGTCCAGCAGCGGATGGAGCGGCCTGGATGCAGAAGCTCGGACTGGAGATATTTAATTCAAATGGAACCATGAAGAGCATGACAGAGGTTCAAAAACAGTTACATGACAGCTTCGCAGGATTAACCAGTGAAGAAAAACTGTCAGCTGCAGCTGCAATCTTCGGAAAGAACCAGATGTCAAAGTGGATGACCTTGATTGATGCTTCGCCAGAAAAGGTGCAGCAATACTCGGCAGCGCTGGAAGATTGTACCGGAACATCTCATAAGATGGCAGATGCGCTTCTTTCAGGAATGGGAGGATCGCTCGAAAAACTGAACTCTTCATTTGATGTTATGAAGTACAACATCGGCCAGATTGCAAGCGAGTATTTGAAACCAGCAGTTGATCAGATTACAAAGGCAATTGATGCGTTTAACAATATGGATCCGGCTATGCAGAAGAACATCGTAAAATGGGTAGCCATTGCAGCAGCAGTGGGGCCGGTTCTCCTGATCTTAGGTAAGATGTTCAAGATCGCAGGATCTGTCGTCGGTGTATTCGGAAAGCTCGGAAAAGCGGCCGGAGTGCTTGGAAAAGGCGTGAAGAAGACCGTGGATCCAGTAAGTCAGAGTAGTTCAGTTATGTCAGCGGCAGCTAAGAATGCGCTTGGATTTGGCGCGGGATTTGCACTGGCAGCCGCAGGCGTGTGGATTCTGGTTCAAGCAGCGAAAGAGCTGGTCAAAGCAGGGCCTGAAACACAGGCCGCAGTCGCAATAATGGCCGGTGGAATCGTCGGAATGATGGCAATCGCCGGACAGATAGCTCCTAAACTTCAGGCAGGCACACAAGGCCTTCTGGCATTCGGAGGAGCGATCCTGATGGCAAGCGCTGGAATATCTCTGATGGCATTAGCAGCGACTCAACTGGCAGCGGCGGGACCTATGGCATTGGCAGGAATCACAATCATGATTGGAGGAATGGCAGCGCTGTTGGCAATCGCTGGGGCAATGGGGCCGGCACTTTCATCCAGTGCAACCGGACTGTTAGCGTTCGGAGGCGCTGTACTGATGGCAAGCGCAGGAATGTCACTCATGGCAATGGCTGCAACACAGGTGGCAGCAGCAGGACCACTCGCAGCAGTCGCACTCGGACTCATGATCGGAGGAATGGCTGGACTGCTTGCAATTGCAGGAGCTCTAGGACCATCGCTTACTGCAGGAGCAGCCGGACTCATCGCATTCGGAGCAGCTGTCGTATTGGCAAGCGCTGGATGTCTGATCATGGTTCAGGCAGCGACTCAGCTGGCAGCCGCGGGGGCACCGGCGCAAATTGCAATGGCAGCCCTGGCAGTTGGAGTCTTAGCATTCGGAGCAGCTGCAGGTGCATTAGCACCGCTTCTCTTGGCAGGAGCAGCAGCCCTGGCAGCATTTGGAGCAGCCCTGGCAGTCGTAAGTGCGGCAGCATTACTTGGATCCGCATCACTGGCAATTATAACCGCATGCCTTCCGCAGCTTTCTACATATGGAGCAAGCGGAGCAGTGGCAATAGCTCAGCTTGGAGCAGCGATGACAGTATTTGCTGTCGGATGTGCTACAGCAGGGGCAGGAGCAACGGTGGCGGCGGCAGGATTGCTGGCATTGGCGGCCGGAGCAGTTGCAGCAGATGCAGGTATGCTTCCATTGTCAGCGGAAGTACCCCTGGTGGCGGCCGGAGTTAAGACAATCAGTACAAGCGCGAAAACGGCCGCATCCGGACTAAAATCCATGGCTAAGTCATCTGTAAGCGTGGCGGCTAAAATGGCCATATTGGCCGCAGGAGTCGCACCAGCAGCCGCAGCAATGGCACCATATGCCGCAGCAGTGGCAGGAGCAGCGGCTGCCACAACCGGATTAGCTGCAGCAGGAGGAGCGGCAGCCCTGGCATTCACAGCATTGTCAGCAGGCGTCCTCACAGTAGCAACAGGTCTCGGAATGGCAACATCCGCAATTACAGCATTCTCGGCAACTACATCGATGTTGAATTCGGCATCAACCATGGCGGCGAACTCATTCAGAATCGTAGCGACAGCAGTGCCTCCAATGACGGCGGCACTCACATCCGTAGTCGCACCAAGCGCTACAGCTTCAGCTTCAATGGCAGCCTTCGCGGTATCGCTTAGAACAACAGCAACTAGCGCGGCTGCGGCGGCTGCAGGAATCGCAGCAACGGGTGCATCGTTCATGGTGGTGACCACAAGCGTGAGAACATCCATGGCGGGAATTCAGACAAGTGTAACAACGACCATGGCTATGGCCACGGCAACGATTACATCCGGATCAGCTAATATAACAGCAAGAGTCACGGCATCAAGTACGCAGATCCGAACAATAGTACAGACGACTGGAAACCAGACAAGGACCATCACGGCAACAACCATGAACGCAACCGTAGTGGTTGTAACAAGCGGAATGAGTCAGCTGGTTGCAGCGGTAAGAGCTGGAGGTGCGCAAGCTACATCGGCAGCTAGAAGTTCCGCTTCAGGAATCCGTTCAGCATTTGCGTCCGTAAGCCTGTACAGCGCAGGAATGAATATGATGGCCGGACTGGTCAGTGGTATGAATTCCATGCGTGGATCCGTAATGGCAACGGCCAGCAGCATCGCAAGAGCTGCATCAGCATCAATCAACAGTTCGCTGAAGATTCACTCGCCGTCTAAGATTACGACGGAATCCGGTATGTTTACCGGAAAAGGACTTGTAGTCGGAATGAAGAATACACTTAGCGCAATCAAGAATGCCGGTGCATCTTTAGGAAGAGCTGCAAGTACCGGACTAAATAAGCAACTCGTAAACGAACAGCAGACTATCCAGAATAATATCACACCAGTAGATTCTGAAAGCCAGCAGACGAGAACCATCGATATGCCTGAATTCAAGTCCCGGACTTCTGTCCTGGGAGAAACAGTTCAGAGCTTTTCCGGAAACAGGGATTCTGACAAAAATAAGAAGGATAATGGAGAGGGAACAACCTTCGTGTTCAGTCCGACTTATCGTTTCGAGGGAGATGCTCCGGACAAGAAAGATATTGTGGAAGCTAACCGCATGAGCCAGAAAGAATTTGAACGCATGATGAAGGAATACATCAGAAACAAAGGCAGGGTGTCATTCGCATAAGGAGGAACGATCGTGAGTACGACATACACTACGATCCAGGGAGATACGTGGGACCTGATCTCATACAAGCTCTTTGGATCAGAGAAATATATGAAAAACCTCATAGAAGCAAACTGGCCACTGTTGGAAGTTCTGGTGTTCTCTTCCGGCACTGTAATCACGGTGCCGGATTTACCAGAAGATAATGACGAAGATGCTCCATTCTGGAGACAGACTATCGATAACAGTAATGACATGATCTATGAGTACGTGGAAGGAGACGAAGATGGCTAAAGCAAGAAGAGCCAAGCCGACAGTCAAGTTCAACGGGAAAAATGTCAATGAATCCATAGCGCCATATCTGAAGAGTATCGCTTATACGGATGTGGCCTGCGGATCCAGCGATTCACTGGACATCACGCTTCAGAACATAGACATGAAATGGCTGAATGGCTGGTACCCAACAAAGGGCGACAAAATCGACGCATCGATTCTGTTTGAAAACTGGACAGAGCCAGGAAAAAATTTCACGACACAATGCGGGAACTTTGTCCTGGATACTATAGGATTCAAAGGTGGACCGCTAGAGGCTTCATTCGGAGGCCTGGCGATTCCGGCCAGTGAATCATTCAAAGAGACCGAACGTACCAAAACATGGAAGTCGGTCACTATTCAGCAGATCGGAGCAGAGATCGCAAAGAAATATGGTCTCGGCTTTGGATATGACGCAAACAAAATCACTATCGCAAAGATAGAACAGTCTGAAAAGACAGACTCCGCTTTTCTATACAGCGTCTGCAGTAGCTACGGTCTGGCAATGAAAGTGTACAGGGGAAAAATAATCATATTCGACAAAGGGAAATATGAGAAGAAAGCCCCGGTAGCAACGATAACCAGAAAAGAGTTCGTGGACGATGAATGGAATTTCAAAGACACGCTGGTGGGAACGTACACAGGTGCCAGGACATCCTACAAGAGCGGAAGTGATAACAAAGAGATCAGCACCTTCATCGGTCTGATCCAAGAAAATGCAGCTGGAAGCCGTGTACTTAGAATCAATGAGCAGGCAGACGATATCAATGATGCGAAATACAAGGCAGCCGCAAAAGTAAATGAATCAAATGAATCGGCAACTACGCTGACGGGTACGATTTGGGCAAATCCAAAGGTCGTGGCAGGTGTCACAGTGACGCTTTCAGGATTAGGAAAAGCAAATGGGAAGTATTATGTGGACCAGGTCAAGACAACCGTATCTTCCAGTGGCACAACACAGGAGATAGAACTTCATAAATGTCAGACCAGACTGGTACACATTCCAGCTCCACCGGCACCTACTCCATCAAAACCTGCAGCGAAGAAAAGAACCTATAAAGTTGGAGATATTGTAAACTTCCACGGAGGCACGCACTATGTGTCAAGTTATCCAGGATCAAAAGGATACAGAGTCGCAGCTGGACCGGCCAAAATCACAATAGCAAATGGTTCAGGAAAAGCGCATCCGTGGCATCTTATCACTACGAACTGGAGCAAGACGCATTGCTACGGCTGGGTTGATGAAGGATCGTTTGATTAGAAAGGAGAGCCAATGGCAGAGAAGTATATCAGAATCGGTAAAATTTCTAAGATTGATTATGAAAACGGAATGGCAGAAGTTACATATCCAGATATGGATAATGCAGTAACCGCACCATTCCCGCTCCTCTCCTTCAATGATGAATATAAAATGCCAAAGATTGGAGAAGAAGTCGCAGTTTTGCATTTATCCAATGGAACGGCCAATGGGATTATTCTCGGCCCATACTGGAATATCGCAAAACCTCCAGCTGTATCAGGTGAAAATGTATTCCGAAAAGAATTCTCAAAGACACCAGGCCAGGCATACGTCCAGTTTAAAGACGGAACCGTGGAATACAGAGGTCCTGCAATACGCTATGTCTGCGCATCCGGAACATTCACGGCGGCGCAGGTTCTAAAACTCTTTGATAGAGTCGGTGCGCTGGAAAAAGCAAACAAAGAGTTAACCAGTAGACTGTCAGAAGTGGAAAAGAAGGTATAGGCGATGGCCCAAATTGGAAATTTTGGAAAGCTAATCACATTTGAAGTCAGCTCAGAGAAAATGCTGGCATTAAAGGATTTAAAGAGAACGGTCGCCGGAAGATGGAAGAAACACGAAATCGTCGGAGCTGCACCCCGCTCTGAATTCCAAGGACCTGATTTAGACGAGACTACAGTCACAGCAATCCTATCCGCAGAACACGGAGTGAAGCCAAGGGCGACTATTGAGAGATTAGAAGCAGCCGCCAGATCTGGAGAAGTTGACTACTTGATCATTGGCGGGAAAAGAGTCGGAACCGGAAAAGTGTACATTTCAAGTATCAGCGAAGAATGGGACACGATCTGGAATAAGGGAGAGCTTGTAAAAGCAACAATCAATATCACATTTGCAGAATACGCATAAGGAGGCGGCGATGAAAGAGATTAAGAATATCGAAATCAAATCAACAGCAGGGCTTCCGGATGCGGAAAGATACAACCTGCAGCTAAAGGCCCTCATTACTACAAGAGAGGGTACGCTTCCAGGGAGCCGGGGATTCGGGATATCTCCAAACGTTCTCGACCTCGGCCCGGAGCAATCTGTCAATTTGCTGGCGCTTGAGCTTTCAGAGAAAGTGGATCAGTATATCCCGGACATTACTGTCGCAGGGGTTGATCAGACAGCGAATGACAAAGGAGTCGTAAAAACACAAATTCATATAGAAAGGAGGGTGTAAGCATGATTGATGAAATTTTAAACCTTCCAGACGTCAGCTTCATAGATGATATGCAACTAGAAGACGTGCAGATGCAGATGGTCAGAGACTACCAGGACAGATACAAAGCAATAACCGGCAAGGATGTGGTTCTTGACCGCGCAGATCCAATGTCACTGATTCTGTACGCGCTCAGTATTCAGGTCTACCAGGCTTTATTGTATGTTGATAAAACGGGAAAACAAGATCTTCTGAAATACAGCTACGGAGTATACCTGGATAACCTGGCAGCCATGAAGGGAATCGCAAGGGAGCAGGCTAAGCCATCGAGAGCTATGATCAGATTTACTCTTTCAGGAATCCGACCAAGCACTGTGGAAATTCCGGAAGGAACCAGAGTCACAAATGGAGAAGTCTACTTTCAGACAGAGTCACATGCAGAGATTCCGTCAGGTGAGTCCAGTGTAGATGTTGCTGCAGAATGCATGACAAGCGGAGTGGTCGGGAACAACCTGGAAGTAGGAGAAATCAATATCCTGGTAGATCCGGTGCCATACGTGGCGAAAGTGGCCAATACAGAGCCAACAACCGGAGGGGCTGATATAGAAGACGACGATACTCTGAAAGACAGAATCTACATCGCTCCGTCAAAATATTCCGTAGCTGGACCGGAGGAATCCTATCGCTACTGGGTAAAGACATACAACTCAAACATTTCAGATGTTCTGATCTACAGCGACGATCCAGTAGATGTCGTGATTGAATTTATCATGAATGATGGAGAGCTGCCTTCAGAAAGTATGCTCCTGGGTGTCCAGAAATTCTTGTCTGATGAGCAGATCAGGCCACTCACTGACCGCGTAACGGTAAAAGCTCCGGAAACAGTAGAGTACAAGGTCAATGTGAAATATTTTGTAAACCAGAGTGACCTGAAGAAAGTAGACACGATAAAAACAGCCGTCAATGCTGCTGTGGATGATTACATCCAGTGGCAGAGAAGCAAAATCGGCAGAGACATCAATCCATCGCAGTTGATCCAGCAGATGGTATCTGCAGGAGCCAAGCGCGTAGAGGTTGCACTTCCGGTATTCCAGGTGATCGGGAAAGCCAATGTGGCTAAGCTTTCCTCGAAAACTGTGACATATGGAGGCCTGGAAGATGATTAGTTTTACAGAAGGCGGGCTCATAGATGTATGGCCAGACAAGGAATCGCCACAGATTCAGGCATTAAGCTATGCCATGCAGCAGGCCATGATCAGAGTTAAGAGCTACGCCGATCAGGCGATGTGCTACAGCATGGTAGATGATCTTCCGGAAGACATTCTGGATTATTTCGCGGTAGAAATGAGAGCCATGTACTATGAGCAGAACCTGAGTATTGAACAGAAACGAGAAATCGTAAAGAACACACTGAAATGGTACACATATGCAGGAACACCGGCTACGGTAGCAGACATGGTCACGGTCGTATTTGGAAAAGGAGAGATTCAGGAGTGGTTTGATTATACAGATCCACCATTTACTCCTGGAACATTCGACATTATTACATCGGCACGATTGACACCAGATATCATAGATCAACTTGCATCCATGATCAAGAAGGCAAAAAACGTCCGATCTCATATCAGAGGAGTAGTAATCGTTCGAGACATTCACTCTGACGCACACGTAGCTATCCATCAGGTCGCAGTTCAGGAGAGTACCGTTCTGAATATCATCCGAGAGGATAAAGAGGCAGGACAGGCCACATACGCGGCCACAGTGGCAGGTGCAGTATCACAGGATTCCTGTGTACTAAATACCGTGAATCAGGACGCGGAGACTCCGGCCGGACAAAGTATGGCAGCATACGGAGTCGTTACGGAAAATCAGTCTTGCATAACCAATGAGAATAACGGTATAACAGATGCTCACAGTTCAATCAATATTGCACAAAAGGGCGATATTTACAATATTACATCATTCATAAAGGAGGAACATTAAATGTTAATTTGGAATCAAAGCAAGCTGACAACAGCCGGAAAGGCACTTCTGGCAAAAGCTCAGGCTGGACAGACGTCTATCCAGATTACAAAGGCACAGACTGGATCAGGAAGCTATTCTTCAGGGGAAAACCTGGAAGGCAGAACAGCGCTGAAAACACCGAAGCAGACCTTCCCGATTCAGAGCAAAAGTATCAGCGAAGCAGACAATACACTTATTCTGAAGATTGCGATCACAAACAAGAGCGAAACAGAAACACTGAGCACTGGCTACGATATCACAGAGCTTGGTATCTTTGCGAAAGATCCGCAGAAAGGAGAAATCCTCTACAGCATCGCAACAGCCAGCACAAGCGACTACATGCCGGCGTATAACGGCGTGATTCCGTCAGTGATCAACCTGAGTTATTATCTGGAAGTTGCAAATGCGGCAAGCGTGACTATCAACAGCGCCGGAGCACTTGCTCTGCAGGCAGATCTGGAAGCATTGGAAACAAAGGTAACCTTAATCGAGCAGAGCAAGGTGGAGCTTCTGGCGGCCAGAAGAAAAGTCGGATCCAGCTCCGCAACGTGGGAAAGAGTGGGAGATGCAGTCGGAATGATCTGTAAGGCAGCAGTCGGAAACGGCACTGTACAGAACGACATGATGAGTCATTATCCATTCAGTGAAATGCGTCCATGCAACCTGGCAGCAGACAGAACCGTCAATGCATACCTTGGAGATGCAGACTTTCAGTGGGACGGATCCAATGGAAATGTCATGCTCGAAGTCCCTATGACATACACAGGGCGCTGGTTTGAAACAGATGCTGATGGAGTGAAATGGGAGTACAGAGGAGTCTCATCCGGACCAATCGGCCACCTGCACCTGGATCACTTATTTACAGACGGAGCTGACCGCAGAATTTCTGAAAAAGTATATCTGCCAATCTTTAACGGATCGCTGAATGCAGAAGGAGACAAGCTGGAGTCCAAGTCCGGAGTATTCCCAGTGCATAACAAAACACGTGCGCAGTTCAGAACGCTCTGTAAAGCAAATGGAGATAACTGGTATCTGGACGACGTATGGGCAATGCACTTCTTAGACACCTGCTTCATCGTTATGTTCGCCAGCTCAAACGCCCAGGCAATCCTCGGCAGTGGTAGAACAGAATTCCCTGAAGACGGAACAAAAGGACTGGCACTTCAGGCTAGAACCGGAAATTATATCACAGTAGCGAAAGACTATGGAAATAGATTCGCAGTCGGCCAGGGAATCTCTATCGGTTCGGGATTGTGGTCGCAGAGTTTAGCTGCGGATAGAAGAGTGACAAAAATTGAGGATTCAACAGAGATTGATAACGCAGTATGCGTGTATTTTGACGGGGATCCGGTAGCGATCACAACAACCAGCGTCCTCTGGTCTTCGCTTCAGCCGACAGGAGCAACTATCGAGATGGCATCACCGAACGGCCGCGTAGAAGGAAAGACCAATGGTATGAGTGCTATTCGATTCCTGTGGATTGAAGACTGGTATGGAAACATGTGGCAGTTCAGAGATGGAGATAATATTCAGAAATGGCAGCATTACTACTGTAATGACAGAAGCGCATACGCAGATAAGGTATACAGTGGCTCATATTTCAAGGTTGGATATGTTGCGTCGAAGACGGAAGGATACGTGAAGGAATTCGGATATGATCCAGAATGGCCAGAAATCGAAATCTGCACAGTTGTTGGAGGCTCAAGCGCGGCATACTTCTGTGATTATTACTGGCACGCCGAAGGCGGGGAAGTGGTTTTCTCCGGTGGTTACGTGAACAACGGCACGTTTGCCGGGCCTTTCTATCGGAACTGCGACTACGGCTCTGGTGATTCGTACTGGGCCCTCGGCGGGCGCCCTCAGGCAAGAAAATAACCATTTCAAGGGGGACCGGGGGATTTTCTCCCCCGGAGGCTTCCCGGCAAAGGAACCTAACATATGCATGCCAGGAAAGCAGCGTCCTCTTTGAAATCTGAAATATGTAACTCGTAAATTATAGGGAATAAAAGCACGCGCGCTCGGTGGTTATCTCCGGTGGTAACGTGAACAACGGCACGAATGCCGGGCCTTTCTATCGGAACTGCAACAACGGCTCTGGTAATTCGAACTGGAACATCGGCGGGCGCCCACTTTGTTAATTATCTCAATATAGGCATTTTTCCAATTTTTGATATATAAAAATGCCGTGCTTTTATTCGCAATCTTAAAGATTGCCGTCATTCAGACGCCTCACCGCTTGGTGAAAATTAAGGCCGTAAATGGCACCGGTTAGTAGCAAGTCTGAAAGCCGGTGAGGCTAACAAAGAGATAAGAGTAAACCATGAAACCAATTAAGTACACAAAGAGAATCGGTCACCTCTTCGAGAGAGTTGTAGACATCGATAATCTGAAGGAAGCAATCAAGAATGCAGCGAAGCATAAAATGAACCGGCCATCTGTTCAGAGAGTCATAAACGACCTGGACAAGTACGCAGGGAAGTTGCAAGAGATACTTATCACAGAATCCTTCAGACCGCATAAGTACACGATCCGTGAAATCAACGATGGAATAAAGAAGAAAAAGCGTATCATCGCAGTTCCTCGATTCTTTCCTGATCAGTGCGTGCACCATGCATTTGTTCAGGTATTCAAAGAAATCGTGATGCATGGAGCCTACGAGTACAGCTGCGGTTGTGTTCCAGGAAAAGGGACCGACGGAGCGAGGAAAATCATAGAACATTGGATCGCAAAGGATCCGGCAGGAACCAGCAAAGTCGCGCAGATCGATGTAAAGCAATGCTATCCGAGTATCCCGCATGAGGAGCTCCGGAAGAAGCTGGAAAAGAGAATCAAAGACCGTAAGTTTTTAAGATTAGCTTTTAAAATTATCGCAAGCTATCAACAGGCCATGGCCACACATACCCGTATGCTACCGGAGATTGATGCAGTCGGCATCCCGGTAGGGCTTTACACGTCGCCATGGTTCCTCAACTTTTTCTTTCAGGATTTAGACCACAAGCTCAAAGAAGTATGTGGAGTCCGACATCTCACCAGATACGTCGACGACATCATCCTGTTTGATTCATCTAAGAAACGACTGCATGCAGCAATAAGATACACGTCCGGATGGCTAAATAAAGTGAAGATGCGAATCAAGGATACCTGGCAGGTTTTCCATCTGCGCATTCGCCCACTCGACTTTTTGGGGTATAAGTTCCACAAAGGATGGACGACGCTCCGTAAGTCGGTTATGTACAGAATTTCAAGGAAAGCAAAAGTCATATCCAAGAAAGAGTACATCTCCAAAACGAACGCCTCTGGAATGATCAGCTACATGGGTTTTATAGATCATTCAGATTCTCATGGATTCTATGAGAAATGGATTCAGCCGTTTGTAAACATTAAGCTATTGAAAGGAGTAGTCAGTCATGAAAACAGAAAGCAATATCAAACCCTCTGTGCGGCTTGAAATTGAGGCCTTCCCGAAGAGAGAAGGAGTCGCATGCACAGTAATCCTGTATGACAATATCGAAGGCCCCCTGGAGCGTCAGGCAGCCTCAGAAGGAGAATCAGCACAGGAATACTACAGATATGATCGCTTTGAAATCAAAACCAGATACAGAGAAAATCTGGCAGAGAGCGTAGAGGCGTCCTTCAATTCCTGGCTTCAGCAGGCAAAAGATGCAGAAGAAGCAGGAGAGGAGCTGACCGAAATCGAAGCTCTTCAGAAGGAAGTGAAAATGCTGAAATCTGAAAAAGATGACCTCAGCAGCGTAGTTGATGACCTGATCATCGCATCTTTAGGAGGTGACGATCTCAATGTATAAAAGACTGAAAAGATTATACCAGCAGGGCCGTCTCACAGACGAAGCGCTTCAGACTGCAGTGGGGAGAGGCTGGATCACAGAAGATGAAAAAGAAGAAATCATCGCCAGCAAGCCAAAAGACGAATAATTTCTCCTGCTGCCATAAAGCCATAACACTCTGCAGGATGTCCCTGGAACCTTGCCAGGAAGAGTCCTGCAGGCATTATGGCCAATGCGGCGAATGTCGCGACTATCATATTCCGGCTACACAGAATCCATGTCTGGAATGCAAATACTGCAGACAGGGAGGATAAACCGGATGGAAGCATTTATGGAATTATTTGGAGAATATGAGATACTCGGACTCACCGTCTATAAATGGGGGCTGCTCATCGTGGCGTTGATCTTCGTGTGGAAGACAGGAGGAAAGATCGTAAAAAGAATCAAGGAACTCCTGGACGCTTATCAGAAGCGAGAAGAGGAGCTACAAAAAGCACTGCAGCAGGTAGCGCAGTACCCTAAATGGCGGCAACAGAGCATCGAGATTCAGGAAAAAATCAATAACCAACTCAGTGAGCTGTCTAAACACCAGGCCGAAACATCACAGAAAATCGATAAGATGGAAGAAGACCGGAAGGCAGGAGAGCTGAATAAACTGCAGGCGCAGCTTCTAAACTCCTACCACTATTACACAAACGAGTATAAGAATCCGCAGCTTGCATGGAGCAAGATGGAATCGAAGTCGTTCTGGGATTCATTCGGAGATTATGAGAAGCTCGGTGGAAACGGGTTCATGCATTCGGAAGTCCAGCCAGCCATGAACCGGTTAGAAGAAATTGAAATGGACGACACAGAAAGACTGGCCGAGTTATACGCCAGCAGAAAATCATAGGAGGTAATACATATGGAATTATTAAACATTTTAAGCCAGATACCGGCGCCGATCTTAATCGCAGCCCTGGTACTGTGGGTAATATTAACAATTGTAATCGTGTATCAGTACGCGAAAATGAAAGGATTAGAAGGAATCCGAAAAAAGGTGTATGACCTTTTCCTGTGGGCTGAAAAACGCTTCACTGAATCGAAACAGGGCGAGCAAAAACTGAAATGGGTTGTTCAGCAGGCAAGAGGATTGCTGCCAAGGTGGCTGCAGGTTGTTATTTCAGAAGAGGCTTTGACGACAATTATTGATTGGTGGTTTAGAGAAATCAAAGATCTTCTCGATGATGGAGCAATAAACGGTTCACAAAAATAACAAGCCAGAAGGGAGTGGTTTTATGTTATGGAAAATTGCTCTTGTTTACGTGATCGGGATTCTGATCAGCGAGCCAGTTTATATATGGGCGATCAGAACCCTGACTAAAATGGAAGATGAAGATGAAAGACTCTACTGCTCAGACAATGGGGAATACTACGAGCCAGGGAAACCGAACTACCCAGCACTTGTGCTGATGGTGATAATCGGTGGCCTGATCTGGCCGCTGGCTCTGCTGTTTGGAATCTTCATACCGATAACATTCATTCTCATGGATAAAATGGGGCAGCTTCATCCAGACGATGAAGACTTTGATCCGGATGAAGACAACTATTTATAGGAGGCAGAGATATGAGTTTAATATCAAATAGTGGACATGACGAAAACGGTAAATATTTAGGTGGAAAAGCCGGAGATCAGACCGGCACTGAATGGGCGTTGATTCCGTGGTACAATAGACCGTGGAAATGCGTGCTGAGACATCCGGACGCTAAAGTCAGAGCGAAGCTGGCAGAGCTTGGCGTCAAGGCTGCGAAGAATAATCTGGTCGGATATGACCAGAATCAGCGAGGTACATACTGGCAGCATCTAAAAGCAAGTAACTACGATCCAGCGCAGATCACAATCGCATGTGAGGCAGACTGCTCTGCAGGTGTGATCGCAAATATCAAGGCAACAGGGTATCTCCTCGGAATTGATGCATTGAAGAATATCAGCGCTACCTACACAGGAAACCTGAGAGCAGGAGCGAAGGCGGCAGGCTTCCAGGTTCTGACAGAATCCAAGTTTCTGACCGGTCCTGATTACTTGCTGGCAGGAGACATCCTTCTGAATGACAGCCACCATACCGCAACCAACGTTCAGGATGGAACAAAGGTTGGAGGAAGTGGCAATGCGAACTCCGGATCCGGAGACACTCATTCAGGCAGCAATAGTAAGAGCTCCAATGTCAAGAATGGCCAGAAGTGGCTCAATTCCAATTATGGAGACAAGTTGATCAAATACTGCGGAGCAAAACTGGATATTGACGGAGACTATGGTCCAGCTTGCAGAAGGGCGGCGCTGGCTGTATGGAAAGATCTCATGAACCGAAAATACGGAACAAAGCTGACACCGTCGAATGAGAACTTCTATGCTTCCTGCAAGAAGGTAGCCGGCAAGGCGACCGTACAGCATGGAAGCGTTGGAACCTTTACCTTCCTGGTTCAGTTCATTCTGGCTGGAAAGGGATATTACACAGGAGCCATGGACGCTACGTGTGGAAACAACCTGGATTCAGCAATTGAGAAATTCCAGAGAGCCAAGAATCTGACTCCAGATAAGTGCTGCGGACCGGATACATGGTATGCACTGTTTAATTAAAAAAAGAGAAGGCCGGGAGCTTAGGACTCCTGGCCTTCGTTGGATTCAGGGAAAAGAAAGATATCCCATACTTGTTGTGGATCCAGAGAATAGCGGATCGCGATAAGACGTATATGTTTTAGGTTAAACTGCTGCCGACCATTCCAGATGGTCGAAAAATTGGGTACACTCATCCCAAGATAGGCAGCCAGATCTTTATTGTAGTCCTGGTGCTTATCCATGATCTTTTTTAATTCCTTTTTGTTGAACATTTGCTTCATTCCTTTCTAAAAGGATCGCCGTGGGCGGTTCAATTAAGCTGTGCGGGGAACCTGCTGAAAACCCAGGGTTTATATTATTCAATCAATGGCAATCACTGAACTCCTTTCTTGGTGGCCGGGTGGCTTACCAGGGTGCAACGTTTACGAGGACGTCTGCCGGAGCAGACCTTCAGGCTTTCACATTAAAAACCAGGGAAACTTGTCAACTAACATCCACGGCATCCGTCGCGCTTCTTCCTGCAGGACTTCGGACCTGCCATCGGTGGTTTAATACCTGGGAGATTAACTCTCCCATAGTTCTATAGCGTGAACCTCAATGTGAGGTCCGTACTGATTCTTTGCTGCAGCTCTGGCCTGCGCCTTTGTATCAACATAAGCTCTGACCACGTCCCAGGCGCCGCCAGGATAGCTCCAGGTTACCAGGTATACTCGGTTTGTTTTTCTCATAGACTAAGCCTCCTTATTTAACTTCAACGGAACCGTCAAGATTTACGACTGCTATCAGGCATTCGTTGTTTTCATTGTAGCGGTAAAAGCAATCAAGAGCCTTTCCTGTTTTAACGTCCTGATAGCAAGATTCTGTTTCAAAGAACATCTCGCCACCAACAGCTATGAATTTATCCTGAAAGCAACGACCGCAGTCAACATATTCAAACAACCCGAACTCTCCATCTTTCATGTTCTTTACTTCGCCTAAAAGAGATTTATCAATAATTTTCATTTTAATTTCCTCCGTTCCTTTTGTTGTCTGTATATTAGCTCTGGTGCCGCTACTATTCAAGTTATTTATAACCGTAATTTGCACAAAGATCTCGGCCGGTTTTTGGTGGTAATTAGTATAATTTATAACTACCTAGAAGCCGTGGTTCCGTCCGGAAAGAACCGGCGCATCTGGTACCGGCCAGCCCAGGTAAAGGATACCAGAGCCATCTGGCCGGATACCGCAGCTTCCTGCCTGGCAGCTCGGAAAGCCTGGTCCTGGCTCTGCGTTTCCATATAGAAGCCACCAGCACCATGCACACGATAGATCACATTCATAAAGACACCTCCGTAAATTTACTTTCACTATTTTATCATGCGGGTGGATCGAATTGTTGTAGGAGAAGTAAGAGGAGAAGAGACAGTAGATATGATCTCTTCAGCAATGTTGAATGGTCACAGTGGTTCAATGTCAACGGGACATGCCAATAATCCAACAGATATGTTACACAGACTGGAAACAATGATGCTGATGGGGATTGATCTTCCGTTACAGGCAATTCAAAGACAAGTTGCATCGGCACTTGATATTATCATTCATCTTGGAAGACTTCGAGATAAGACAAGAAAGGTTTTGCAGATTGTAGAAGTGGAAGGTTATGAAGATGGAAGGATCCAGACAAAGGTTCTTTATGAATTTAAGGAGGAGGGGATGAAGAATGGAAAGATACAGGGATGCCTTATGAAGAAAAATGAAATCACGAATAAAGAAAAACTCCTGGCTGCAGGATATCACACCATCTGAATATACTGTCGGAATCATAAAATGTACGGTGAGATTTCTTCTGATTTTGTATTTGTTTTATGAATCGATACTTCCGGCAATTCTCCTGTTCCCGTTATGGTTCTTATACATGAAGGAGTGGATGGAAGAGAAAGCAATCGGAAAAGAACAGGAATTCAGGAGGCAGTTCAGAGATAGTATCCAGACAATGGCAGGGGCACTTAAGGCAGGATATTCTGTAGAGAATGCAATCAGGGAAACAAATCGTGATTTGATTGGAATGTATGATGCGAATACAAGGATTCGAAAAGAATATGGTCAGATGGTAAGGAAGCTGGATCTGAATCTGTCAGTTGTAACTGTATTGAATGAATTTGCGGCTGAAGTAAAGCAGGAGGATGTGACGAATTTTATTACAGTTTATGCAGCAGCTAAGGTCAGTGGTGGGGATTCAATTGCGATTATCAGAGATGCGGCCAGAACAATCGGAGAGAAGATCGATACAGAACGTGAGATACAGACCATGCTGGCTGCGAAAAAGCTGGAATTTGAAATCATGAGCGTAATCCCATTTATAATGATTCTCTACATGAAGATGACATTTGGTGAATTCTTAAGTGTCCTGTATGGTACATGGACCGGATGTATCGTAATGAGCATTTGTCTTGTGCTTTATCTTGGAGCATATAGGTTTGGAAGGAGGATTCTACAGATTGAGATTTAACAAGAAGTGGAAAAAAGTACTTCAGCCTGACAAAGGAAAATATGGAATCTATAAAAAGGCCGGAATCGTTCTTTTATTGTCAATCGTAATGTTTAGTGCAGTGTATGTCACAGATAATCATCGTCAATTAGCACAGGATGAAAATGGAAACCGGATTTTGGAAAGAAAAGGACAGGGAGAAGGAAAAAAGACAGAAAAAATCCAGATGGAGACAGGCGAGTGGAAAGAGAAGATGAAGGTTCAGATTTCGGAAAAGAAGTATGCAAAAGAAGAGATTGGAGAACAGCTTTCTAAGGCGGCAGAAGAACTTCCGGCTCAGATCCTTGGTGAAAACAAAAGTCTGGATGAGGTCAGGTCAGACCTGAATCTTATTATGGAAATTCCACATACGGGAATCAGCGTGTCATGGGAACTTGATAACTACGAGGTTATGAACAGCAGAGGTGTTTTAAAGCAGGAGAAGCTGACGGAAGAAGGAACACTCGTCAAATTAACCGCTGTCCTTCGATATGATGAGGAAAAAATGTCCTGTGAATTTTATGCACACCTGTTTTCCACACCGTTGTCAAAGAAGGAAGGTGTTCTGAAAAAGATATCCCAGGAAGTAGAAAAAGCAGATCAGGAACAGCGGGAAAAGGATTACCTGATATTGCCAGATCAGGTAGATGGAAGAAAATTATCCTGGAAGCCTGTGAAGGAAATGAGAGCATTTGGAATTCTTTTGCTTGGCGGAGTGATGATTGTATTCCAGTTTACAGCAGAGAAACAAAAGCAGAAAGAACAACGAAAGAAAGAAATCAGGCAGATGCAGTTTGATTATCCGCAGCTGATCAATAAATTCAGTCTGTATATAGGGGCAGGAATGACAGTGAGAAGAGCCTGGATCCAAATCGTAAAAGAATATGACAAAGAGAAACACTATCTTGGAGAAAGAACAGTGTATGAAGAGATGAGATATACAATGAATGAACTGAAGAATGGAAGACCGGAAAGTGAATGCTACGAGGCATTTGGAAGGAAGTGCGAAAGTCCGGTTTACCGAAAGTTCGGAATGCTTTTAAGTCAGAATTTGAGAAAAGGAACCAAAGGACTGACAAATCTGTTACAAAGAGAGGCGCAGGAAGCTTTTGAGGAACGGAAAAATATGGCAAAGAAACTTGGTGAAGAGGCAGGAACAAAGTTGATGATACCGTTGTTTCTTATGTTGGCAGTCGTGTTCGTGATCGTGACTGTCCCAGCGTTTTTGACGATTCAGATTTGAGAAAAAAAGAGAGAAAAGAAGGAGAGATACAAGATGAGAAAATTATTGATAAGAAAAAATAAAGATAAGAAATATGTTGCCGCGATCACAACAATTGAACTGGTTTTAATTCTGGTTATATTAATTGCGCTTCTGCTGATTTTTAAAGAACAGTTGATTAGTCTGATCACTACGATTTTTGAGAAAGTGACATCAGAAAGCTCCGGCATATAGCATGCGGTCCGTAAAAGGCGAAATTACTGTATTTTTAAGTTTATCATTTACTTTGTTACTTTCATTTATCTTTGGAATTCTAGAGTCTGCTGTGATTCAAGGATCAAAAAATCTCAGCAGAATTGACACAGATCGGGCAATCTATTCCGTTTTCGGAGAATATCATCAGGAACTTATGGAACAATATCATGTTTTGGGAATTGATCTTGGTTACAGGACAGGAAATTATGAAGAAGAAAATCTGATCCAGCGTTTGCATTATTACAATTCTGGTTCTACAGATCATCAAATCAAGGGAATTCAGTATTTGACAGATCAATCCGGACAGGCATTTCGAGAACAAGTGCTGGCTTATATGGAACAAAGGTATGGAATGGATCTGGTTAAAAAGTTTACCGGAACAACAGAGAAATGGGAACAGACAGAGACAGAAGAATCTGATATGGAAAAGAAAACAGATGAAATGACAGATGCAATGGAACGGGTGAATGACAGTCTTGACGCATCCGGCAGTCAAACGGAAGGAGAAGATGTGGAAGAAGGTCCAAGTCTGCCAGATGAGGAGAATCCGTTTCGTATTATGCAAAAGATAAAAAAAGAAGGAATTCTTTCTGTTGTGATTCCGAAAGGAAAAAAAGTATCTGAAAAGAGTGTTGATTTGTCGGGGCAGGCATCAAAGAGAACTTTGAAAAAAGGAAATGGGACATTCCCAACAAGAAAAGAAGTTGATCAGACAACGGAGAAACTTCTGTACAACGAATATCTTCTCAAAACATTCGGCTATGCATTTCGGCAGGATTCAGAACAATCAGAAGGGACGGATGAGAGTGGAGAGAAGGAATGGCAGTCTGATCGGTCGGATGCTTTAGCATACGAACTGGAATATATTCTACAAGGAAAAGGATCAGATAAAGAAAATCTGGAATCCGTGTTATTTCGTCTTTTTCTTCTGAGAATATCAGGAAATTATGGTTGTCTGGCAAAGGATATGGGACGAGTGGCAGAGGCAGAAGCGCTGGCTGTGACAATATCTGCACTACTACTGATGCCTGAAGCGGTAGAAGCTTTGAAACAGATGATACTTGTTGCGTGGGCAGGAGGAGAAAGTGTTATGGATCTTCGTTGTCTTTTGGATGGAAGAAAAGTTCCACTGGTAAAAAGTGCAGATAAATGGGTTGTTTCTCTGTCACAGCTGCCACGTCTTCTGACAGATGGTGGAAGTGTAAGGGGAAATGATTCCGGAGAAGGAGTCGGATATTCCGATTATATCAGGATGTTTCTCTTTTTGAAATCGGTGCCGGAAATTACAATGCGGACTTTAGATTGTGTAGAAGAGGCACTCCATTCCAAACATATTTTGTTTCAGGCAGATCAATGTGTGACTAAATTAGAAATACAGAATAAGATAACCGTTTATAAAAATCTAAATTACCAATATCCGGTTTATTTCGGATATGAATGAAGCCAGAATTACCCCCGGTGCAGATGCCCTTTCAGACCTTCTTTTGTACACCCCAAAACGTACACTCAGAATCCTGCAATCCCTCTTGCAGGAAACCCACACACTTTAGAAAGGAAAAGCTGCGATGTCAAATAAACAGGTAAAAAATACCAGTCCAACAAGAGAAAGGGCATCTGCACCGGGGGTAAGAGCAAGTGTAACAATAGAAGCTGCATTTGCAGTTCCCCTCTTTATGTTTGCAGTATTAAGTTTGATTTTTTTAATTGAAATCCAGAGTATACGAGGCTGTATCCATGCAGCAGGAAGTGATGCAGCCAAACAGGCAGCAGAGTCAACGGCTGTCCTTCCTGTATTGAATACAATTCAATTAAAATCAGATTTGGTGAATCTGATTGGAGAAGAAAGAATTGAGAGAAGTATTCTGAATGGTGGTACATCAGCTATCAGTTGCTGGAAGTCTTATTGGATTCCGGGAACAGAAGAGATAAATGTTGTTATCGAGTACAAGATAAAGATTCCGGTTCCACTAATGAAAAGTCCCTCGGTGAAGTTGAAAGATGAGTTTAAAGTCAGTGCATGGAATGGTTATCAAAAAGATAGAAAGGGAAATGAAGACGGACAGATTGTCTATATCACAGAAAAAGGAACAGTATGGCATTCAGATTATCAGTGCAGCTATCTTCAATTATCTATTCAATATGTTCAATACTCAGAATTACAAAATATGAGAAATGAAGGTGGAGGAAAATACCATAAATGTGAGCAATGTGTTTATGGACAGGCAATGAATGGTGTATATATTACCAGTTATGGAAACCGGTATCACAACTCATTGAATTGCAGTTCTCTGAAGAGAACAATACGTGCAGTTCATAAAAGCGAAGTAGCAGGAAGAGGAGGATGTTCTAAATGTGCAAAATAATGAATGTATTCGGGCAAAATGGAAGGGAAAATCTATGGATATTTTTTCAAGCTGTTATAGCAGTGTATCTGTTGATTTTGTCTGTGATAGATATTCGTTGGAAGAAAGTAAGTGTAAGAAGTCTTTTGATTTTGCTTGCGATTGCAGTTTTATGTCAGGTACTATGCAGCAAAGGAGAACTCGGGATGATGGTAGCCGGTGGATTGTGTGGAGGAGTCTTTCTTTTTTTAAGTTGGTTCACACAAGAGTCATTTGGTTACGGAGATAGCATATTAATTCTGATCCTTGGAATTTTATCTGGTGGATGGAATCTTCTTTGGATTCTGTTTGCTGCATTTCTGATCGCATCTGTTTACGGAGGAATTATGATCGCACGAAAGAAGTATACAAGAAAAAATTCATTTCCATTTATTCCATTTCTGACAGTTGCTTATCTGGGGGGCATGATTGGTGGAGTTTACTGAAAAATATACGAAAAAATACGTGAAAGGAAGTACAGTGGTAGAGATGTCTTACCTTATTCCTTTTTGCTTAATTCTATTTTTTCTGCTCATCACGATCATTTTTTACTTTCATGATAAGGCAATTTTAAACGCAGCGGCAGCGGAAACGGCTGTGACAGGAGTTGAAATGGACAGAAAAAAGATAGAAGACGCAGATCTGGATGCTTTTTTCCGAGAAAGGACGAGTGGAAAATTGATTTTTCTGGAAAATATAACAACCAGAGTTGATCTATCAGGGAAGAAAATAGAGGTAGAAGTTTTTGCATCAAAAGGACGAATGAAGATTCATCTGATACAACGTGCAACGAAGGTGAAACCAGAAGAAAAAGTCAGATGGAAAAAATAGATTTCTGTAAAGCTGAAAAAGTGAAGGGAGAAGAAAATCAGATGGAAGAAAAAAAGACAAATCAGCAGAGCAGAGTGGCAGAATCTGAAATCATAATAGACAGCGTACAACCGTATCGGGAGAATTATCAGATGCGGATGCTTAAGAATAATCGGATTCCCGGATTATTGAGAGTAAGTGGATGTGGAATGGAAGGTGCAAGTAGATATTATTATCATACAGGACATTCACAGTCGTTGGAAACGTATTATAAAAATAAAGATATCAGAGCAAAAGAGATATTAAAACTGACAAGACAATTTCTCAGTGTTATGGAAAAAATGAAAGATTATATGTTAGAACCAAATTATCTGATGCTTTCAGAAAAATATATTTTTGAAAAGAATGAAAACTATTTTTTCTGTTTTTTCCCAGAGAACGAAAAGACCTGGCAGGTGTCTTATCATGAGCTGACGGAGTATTTTGTAAGGAAAGTTGATTATCAGGATTTGGAGAGTATTCAACTTGCCTGCATGCTTCACAAAGAAACGCTAAAAGAAACGTATGATCTGGAAAGCATACTGCAGCAGTATGAGGAAGAAGCAAAAAACAGGGAAGAAAAGTTCAAAGAAGAGAAGATCAGAGAAGAAAGTAAGAGAGAAAAAGACAGAAGAGAAATGGAAGAAAATCAAAACATTGAGGTACAGGAAAACAGCTATTATAACAAGGCGAGAGAGAATTATGCAGTGATGGAAGAAAAGAGATATGGTCCGATCAAGAAATTTGCAAAACGCTTTAAGTCTGGAAAATGGGGAGAATGGGAAGATCTGATAACAGAAGCCGATGACTATGAATGATATATAGGATGTGGTATAGTATACGCAGATTCAAAAACATATCATAGAAGTCAAAAGGGAGTCAGGAAGAATGAAAGAGAGACCAAAAGAAATAATGACGATCACGTTGATAGGAATCAATATTCTGGTGTTTATTGTTCTTACTATGATCGGACGGACTGAGGATGGTTATTTTATGTTGCAGCATGGAGCAATGTATGAACCATATATTATAGAAAATCAGGAATACTATCGGCTGTTTACCAGTCTTTTTCTGCATTTTGGAATCTCACATTTATTAAATAACATGGTGCTTTTGTGGGCACTTGGATCGATTTTTGAAAAAGAGGCCGGTAAAATTCGGTTTCTGCTCTGCTATTTTATCAGTGGAATAGGTGGTAATCTGCTGTCTTTGTACTGGAATACCATGCACGACAGACAGATTGTATCTGCTGGGGCATCGGGAGCAATTTTCGGACTAATGGGAGGGTTGCTTTGGATTGTATTTGCGAACAGGGGAAGGCTGGGAACGCTGTCAGGAAGAGGCATGCTGATTATGGTTGTACTGAGTCTCTATTTTGGATTTACCAGTACAGGTGTAGATAATCTGGCTCACGTAGGCGGATTGATTTGCGGTTTCCTGACAGCGCTGCTAACCTATCGAAGAAAAAATCAAAAGATCCTAATGGTATCTGATATTAACGATATCTGATATTTTACGCAGGAAGTGTGATCGATACGATTGTTCCATTGGTATGGTCAGATGTAATGTCGATCGTTCCATTATGTGCTTCAATGATTCTTTTGGAAACTGCGAGACCAAGACCGGTACCGTTTTCTTTGGTCGTAAAGAATGGTTCATAAAGCTTATCAACAATTTCAGTCGGAATACCACAGCCGTTATCCTGACATTGAATCAGAATTTTGTCGTCAAGCTTCTTTGCGCGAAACTGCAGACGTGGGGCATACTTACAATCGGCAAGAGCATCTTTGGCGTTTGTAAGTATGTTTAAGAAGACTTCCTCTAATTTGGTGCGATCACCATTGAACCTTTTTATATTCTTATCAATACTGGAAGTCATCTCAATCTTTGATTTTTCAAAGTTGAGAGACATGGCGAACAGAACAGCAGAGTTGCGAAGAACATGTCCAAGAGGAATGGAAGCACGGTTTAGCTGGTTTCCATTGTTGAGTTCTGTCAGATCATCCAGTAAATCACACATATGTCTGGCACCATCCATGCATTCTTCCCAGACACAGGAGCCTTTGGCAGTTTCGGCATAAAGAGAGCCCATTAATTGCATGGAAGAATAAAGAACCGTCATAGGATTACGAATCTCATGTGCAATTGTAGCAACAGCAGCGTCATGGTTCTTCAGAAGCTGTGTGATAATCTCTT
>OFMU01000119.1_pt1 | contig 59468 bp, 82 predicted proteins | sample 1541861 | NCBI WGS metagenome assembly OFMU01 (sample SAMN04209238, study PRJEB22552) | human gut metagenome | biome: gut; material: feces | host: Homo sapiens | place: USA: Oklahoma
TGGTGGACGAACCGCAACGCCGGACGAACCCCCGCGTTGAGATTTCTCCTTACAGCGTTGTTTTCATCATCCCGCTTCCCGGAAAACTGGTGCGCCGATAAAATCCGTCTGCCGTTTCACGCAATATAATTTGCTTCTACGTTCTTTATTTTCATTCTTTCGGGCAGAGGTTTATATTCCGTCACCTCCACAGACAACAAAAAATCCCCCGCCAGCTTTCCTTTCGGATTGCCAGCGGGGGATTTTCAGTTATGCGGTTTTAGTGCAGGAATGCAGCCAGTTCATAGGCCACAAAGCCCGAAACGAACGCCGCAATGACTGCCCACCAGAGTTTGTTTCCAAACACGCCGGGGGCCTTTTCTAATGCGGTCAGACGGTCGTCCTGCTTCTTGTTTTGAGCCGTGACAATTTCAAGGCTCTTGTTCGTGTTTTCGAGTTGCTGGATCGTCAGCTTGATGTTGGTGTTCATGCCGTTTACCGCATCGGTCAGCCTTTCCAGGTCGTCGAGTCGGTGGGTATTGCTCTTGCTTCTGCTTTCAACATCCGTCAAGCGGTGTTCCAGTTCCTCGTCAGTCATTGTGCTTGTCCTCCCCCGCCTTACCGAAACGGGCCACAGTTGCGGTTTCCTTGGATTTCTTTTCCATGTATGCTTCGAGTTTGCTCTTGGTGACTTTGAAAATCAGTTCAACGAAAAAGTCCAGGAACTTTTCGTTGATAGCCCAATCTAACCAGTCAGGGGTCAGATCGCGCAGGGCTTTGATAACCTGCTTCTTTCTCTCTTCGCCCATCTTCGATCCGATCACGTTCTCTTCTGCCCAGCAAATCCACTTGTACGCGGCCTTTGCCACGACGACGCTGTAACCCAGGCGCACCAGAGCCAGCGCGCCGATGAACACGCCGCCGAACAGGCACACGACTGCCATCCATGCGGGCATTGCAGAAATAACCATCTTGATAGCTTCCATGATATTTCCTCCGTTTCCTCTCTGTTAGAATTTCCAGCGGCTCTTTGTGGTGCGCACATCGACGTGTACAAAGTTGTCGCTATAATACCGCCCGATGCCGCCCCGGTTGGGGAGCAGGGTTTCGACGTATGCGGCCAGCGTGTCCACCGACACGCCAGCGATCCAGATGTCCGCGGCCTTGCCGTAGAGGTGCTGGCTGTAATGGGACGCATTTTTCTGCTTCGCATTATGCGACGCAGTACGGAACGCAGAGTTGATGTTCACCGCTTTCCCAAAGTGGGTGCGGATTTTTTGCAGAATCTCCACCAACTCGGAGTCGATGAAGATAGGATCAGAGCCGTCCTTGCATCTGAACTCGCGCACCTTAAAATCCGTGGACAGCTTTTTCGTTCCGTCCTTTGCCAGCGAATAGGCGTTAATCGCCATCGTTCACATCTCCTTTCGGGCGCAGGTCTGCGCCGCAGGCTCTTGTACAGCACTCGGCAATGAGCGTGGCAAACTCCCCGCGCTCGTCGGAGGTTTCAGCCCCCGCCGCTTCCAGCTTCTCAAGCAGCCTTTCGCACAGATCGGGCCAACTTCTTTTCTTCATAAGTTCCTTTCCAGATGTCCGTTTCCGGCCCGGTTGGTCTACCATACTTCTGCATGGTGTCCCGGTAGATCAGGTTCAACCGCCCGCGCAGGCTTGCACTCTGCGTGTGCGCCAGCAGTCCTTTGATGCTGGCAACGCGGCGGTCAAAATCTTCCTTGCTCATTTCCCCGGTGGCGTACATCTCCGTTATCTTCTTGACCTCTCGCTTTAACCTGCCGACGGTGGACTTGCGCAGTTTCATGTGGGTTGCGTAAATCCGCACGCCCACAAATTCAATGCCCATACTCACCGGGCGGATGCAGGTCTTGTCGTTCAGGTCAAGGAACAATTCATCCCGCAGGAATGCTTCGATTCTCTCTTTCCACTCTTGGAGCTGTTCTTTCGTTTCGGCTAGCACAATTACATCATCCATATACCGTATATAGTAGTGGATGTGCAGAACGTGCTTGGCGTATTGATCCAGCTCGTTCATGTAGATATTTGCGAAAAGCTGGCTCGTGAGATTGCCTATCGGCATACCCACGTCGTATAGCCATTCTTCCGGCGGCGTGTCTTGCGGTGTTTTCCCGCGCGGCAGGCCAAAGGCTTCTGCCCGACTGTTTATCACGCTGTCCAGGAAGCGCATCAACTCCGGGTCTTTGATTCTTCTGGATAAAATTTCTAGCAGCTTGGCGTGGTTGACCCGGTAGAAGAATTTGGATATATCCAGCTTTAAGTAATACCGCTTCGCGTCTGGTTTCCGGCTGACCTGCCGCATCCAGTATTGCAGGCGTTGTGCCGCTTTGTGGCTGCCCTTATCTTTCCTGCACGCATACGAATCCTCGATAAAGAGTTTGTCGTATATCGGGTTGAGGTACTGGTATAGGCTCCACTGTACGATACGATCAGGATAGCGCAGGGCCATTACCAGACGCTTCTTTGGTACGAAAACCCACAGCTTGCGGTACGGGCCTAGAATGTATGTGCCGCCCTGCATCTGCGCTTGGATCACAAACAGGTTGTGTTCAAACGCCGCAGTAAAAGTCAAAATCTCTTGTCTGTACCGTTTTCCTTTTCGGGCGTTATGGTCGGCCTCGCAGAGATATTCAAACTCCGTAATGACCGCCCATGCGTTTTGAATTGTTTTTATTTCACCTGGCATTTCTGCCTCTTTTCACCGTCGCCGTGTGTGACGTTACCGCCTCCACGGCAATTCAAAATTTTTCCAGGTTGCTCTCCCGGAATGGAAATGCGCTCCTTTAGACACACGCACCGACTATGACCCGTAGATCATAGCCCCCATATCCAGCGTGGTGTCGCCGCACATAATGTGACGTGGTGTAAAGCGGAACGGCCCCCGATGTTCCAGTTGGAATTGCTGCGCGGATTGTTGAGGTTCAAGTTGAACAGGCCAGCGTTGCCGCCATTGTTCCAGTTGCCGCCCCGATTCGGAAGCCGAGTATAGTACATTCCCATGTATGAAAACTGGCAAACTGCTTACAGCGTCTTGAGATAGCCGCCCAGCAGTTTGCCAATTTCTTCATTGTATTTTGCCCACACCTCGTATTGGTGCATCGTAAGTGGCGGCGGGTACTTGCCCCCGTGTAACTTCTTACTCGCCGCCAGCCGTACCATTCCGCGCAGTACGTCCAGCTCCACGTCGAGATTCTGGGTCGTCGTTTTCTTGAAATATTTGCGGTCGATTTCGATACTTAGGCGATAGATCGTCAGGATGGATTTCTTCAACTCGTCTGCGAGTTCCCGGTCTTTCCGTGGAAAACTCATTGTCAACGGGTAGCCGTAGTCCACCATTTCCTCGATCTTCTCCCGAAGATGAAAAGGCTCTACCTTTTTCTCGTCGTTCTTTTCTCCCGCGCTCTTTTCGGGCTTGCCCTGCTGGGGCGGCACATCGGCTTCTTTCGGCACAGTCAACACCTCCAAAAAATCGGCGCGGCGGCCCGCTGGCCCACCGCGCTTTCTGGTTTTTATTTTTCGCTTCTGTCCTGCGCTACCGCGCAGGACGACAGCTTATCAGGATTCAGCGGGCAGCTCAACAAAAGCGGAACGGCCCCCGAAGTTCCAGTCGGAATCGCTGCGCGGACTGCCGAGGCTCAAGCTGAACAGGCCAGCGTAGCCGCCATAGTCCCAGCTGCAGCCCCGACGCGGAAGCCGCTCTTCTGCGCCGTTGTTGAACCAGAAATAATCGCCGCCGTAGGTGGTATCAATGCCAGTGCCAGTAAGAGCGGCATCCGGCATCAGTGCCAGGGCCATAAGCACCAGCTTTGCCGCGTCGCCCACAGCAGAACCAGCGGTAATGTCCTTGAACGAGCAGCCGCGGCCCTCGTCTTTCTGGTCGGTGATGGTAGTGTCCCACACAGCCTTGCCGGACACGACGTTCAGCTTGATGGAGCCGGAGGTCGTGCCGTTGCCGTCGGGAGTAATCAGCGCACCGTCGCTGGCGCGGATTGCTTTCCATGCTGCGCTGGAAGCAGCCGTGGACACGGAGTTGTCGGCGGCGTTGTTGTCCGCAATGATTTGCAGTTCGCCCTTGTACAGACGCAGGCCGAGCAGCCATTCCCACACGTTGCCGTTCATATCCCAGATGCCGTCCATCTGGCCGTTGTGGCTCCACGGCAGCGGGCCAGTACCAGTCAGCACGCGGGCGGTCTTACCGCTGTCCTGCACGCCAGGTGCGGGAATTGCATCGTATGTGGACTCGTTTGCGTCCTTGCCGTAATTATTATTGCCCCGCGGCTCACATCCGCGCTTGTGGCACCACAGGGCAACGGCGGCCCACTCGGCCACGGTGGCCTCATGCCATCCCGTGCCGTTTGCCTTGGTCTTGCTGGCAAACCAGTCAAAGTTCTGGCTTACGGTGGGATCTTCTGCGGGCAGGCTGTATGCGCGCTCGTTGTAAACCTTGGTCTGGTACTTGCCAAAGTAGAAGCCTGCGATTTCCTTGCCGTTCACACGGAACGCCGGGTGAATGTCGGTGCTGGTTGTGGACAGAACATCACACAGACGGAACGCGGGAATCCACACAAAGACGGACGGCATACCCTTGTCGTCCATCAGAATCTTGTTCTTGGGAAATGCGCACTGCAATGCAAATGCGGCGGCCTCGAAATTGTTTGCCATAGTCTTTTACCTCCTTACAGAATGTTGAAGTCCTCGATGCTCCACAGGCTCAAGGTCACCTTGTCGGTGTCCAGCGGCTTTGCCTTGCGCTCAATGTGAGTCTTGGGTGCGGTGTCCTCGGCACTGTCGTTCTCGTCCGCCACTTCTGCGGTGGACATGACCTCGTTTTCGGCCTCGCCCTCAACTTCTACTTCCTCATACTCGGTCGCCGGAATCTCGACGATGGCAACATAGAAGCGGCCATCTGCGTTCTTTTCGGGCAGGGTATCGGGCTTGTCGATCAGCAGCAGGTTACCGTCCTTGTCGCCAATCACCGTCTTGGTAATATCGCTGTCGCGCTGGTACTTTGCCAGGTTCACGGTCAGCGTGCCGTCCGCAAAGTCCAGCTTCGTGCCGTTCAACTCGTACTCGATCTTCCGGCCCTCGTTCAGTTCTACAACTTTCATGTTACTTCATGCCTCCTGTTACTTTCACAGCCACAACGACCGTCTTTGCGCTGCCGTCGTGGGTCAGCTTGAATCCGTTCACCAGCTTGTCGCTCACGGTAATGTCACCCAGCCTGCCGCCGGAATAGCTTTTGACAGCCACATCCACGTCGTAGTTGGTGTTCTTGCGGGTAGTCGTCAGGGCCACCGCCGTTTCCTTGGTGCAGAACGGCCACGGGTTGCTGTTCGCAGTCAGGGTTACCTCCTTGACCTCCGCGGCGATCTCCGACTCCACCGCCGACAAGCGGCTGTTCTGCGTGGTGTCAGTGGACTTGATGCTGGCAATGTCCGTGTCGTGGCTGTTGCTGGAAGTTTCCAGCACACCCAGCCTGCGGCCAAACCACAGCACGACGTTCTGAATGATGCGGTATGCCAGATGGATGTCGGAAATGCCGACCTCCATGTTGTTCAAGTGCGCCTGGTCAATCAGCGTACCCTGCTGAATAACCTGGCCGTCCTGATCCTCTACCTGGTCTACCCAGAATGTTCTATTGTGCATAACCTGTTGTCCTCCTTTACGTTGCTTCCACCAGCGGGAACGTGAAGCGCAGGAGTCCGGCGTTCACGCTGTCGCGGGTCAGGCTCACGGTCTGGCTCCCGGCCAGTTCACCGTTGCGGTCATACACACGAACCGCCGTGATGGTGTCTTTCTGGCCGGACGACGGAGCGTTGACGTACACCACGACTGCGTTCCCGACAACCTGCTTCGAGTTGATTTCGCCGTCTTTCCATGTACTGCCGTTAAGCTGGTACTGGAAGCGGCTCACCGCCCGCAGCAGTTCTTCGCGGCGGGCTTTCAGAAAAGTATCTGTGAAAAAAGCCATGCTCTTTCTCCTTTCCCTGCATAATAAAAGCCCCTGTCCGGGGCGGTTGCAGCGTTACTTGTTACACTTTGCTCTGCCGCAGACGCGGGGCTTCACCTTGAACGCCTCCACCTTTACGGCGTTCGATACCGTAGCGGCGGAACTTGCGCCCAGCGTGGCCGCCCGTGGCTTCTCGCCAGTTGCCGTGCCGTCGCCGGATTCCGCCGGGTGGATTTTGTAAGCGTCCATCTGCGGCGTAGCATCCAGCGTTTGTCCGCCGCTCCATCCCTTTGTGCTGATCCGGGGGATTGTACCCGTGATCTTCGGGCTGTCCAGGAATGCGTCTGCTCTACCTCCTACATTTAGTAGGCAGTTGGACGACCATCCCAACGTGCTGGGCCGCCAGTATGTACCGCAGATTGCCACTCCGCAGATAGGCACTTTGTATGCCATGCACTCCACCTGCGCACCAATGGAAATTCCGTGCCGCACCATGTAGCTGATATGCTCAAGGTGAGCTGTCAGGCGTTTGGTGTAGCCCAGCAAATCCTCCATTTCGTCGATGGTGTGATACTGCGCCGGGGCATCGGTGATGTTCACGTTCAGTCGCCAGAATCCGGGAGTGCCGCCGTAGTCGAACCACTCTTCCACCTCGGAATCCGGGTAGGTCACGCTGACCTGCTCCCGGACAGCCTTTACCGTTCCGGCGTACCGCTGAATTTCAATGGCTGTCTTGATGATCCTGCGTTTCGTTTCCAAGTCGGCGGCGGAATCGTACCACTCGACTTTGAGATATACTGCCATCTGGTCGAGTGTTGCCTCGGAGCAGCTATCCACTTCGGAGAACGTCACACCAGCGTCAAGACAATCCAGCACCCTGCCCTGTAACTCGGCGTAGACTTCGGACAAAACCTGCACCCAAGGCTGGGCGGCGACGATCTTAGGCACGCCGTCGGTTATCCTGGCCTCGCGGAGTTTAATCATCCTCGACACCTCCATAGACGACCGTTGGCTGGCCGCTCAACTTCGGAATCTGCACGAGTGCCTTTTCCTTGTCTGCACCGCTCTCCACCACCTTGAAAGCAGGTTCCCGCATTTCCACGCGCTTCACGCCCGCGGCGCGCAGACGGTAGATTAACTCCATCGGGTTGATGTCCCGGCCAATGGAGCGTTGCCAGTTCTGGTACTCCTGCACCGCCCGTGCCACATTCTGCTGCACGATGTCGGCGTTCTTCTTCGAGCTGGCCCCGATGTAGTAGGTGAAGTCGATGCTGTACTCCACCTCTTCCGGGGCCTTGCAGATCACAAGGTCTGTCATTGGGCGACGGGCCTCATTCATCATAAAGGTTTCCATTTCTGAAATATCCTTTTCGCTCGGCATTTTTCCGCCCGTGAGCATGAAGTAGATGTACGCCGTGCAAGGCTGGCTTCTCGGAGAAATCGCAATGGCATTTTCAATGTCAGAGCGAAAACTCATAGCCCAGAACTCGTAGGCATCACGCGGGCCTGCGCAACTGTACGTTGTGGGGGACAGCCAGATTCTACGGGTCAGGCTGTCGTCACTCTCTACATCTGCGCCGCCGCTGCTGGTGTCGATGTTCTCCGCACCAGCCACAAACGGGATTGCGTCTACCAGCGTATCAATAACGCCGGGTGGAATATCGTTGCTCTCCGCACCGACTTCTTCCGCCTTTGCCAGCACATCAACGCTCGTTTCGCCAATGTCGATCTGGGCGTATTCCGTCGTGGCAAAATAAATACCCGCACCAGTTCGGATGCGGGTTCCCTGCGGAATCATTGTCACACTCTTCTGCGCCGCCGACAAGGTAAAGCGGATCGTCACCGTGGCGTATGTGGCCGGGTTTCTTTTCACGCCGAAAGGCAAGCCGATGTTGTCCAACTGCGCGCCCTCTGCCGATTTCAGCATAGCAGCCAGCGCGCGCCGCTCCGCCACCTGCATAGCCATGTAGTACAGCATAGCCATGCTTTTAAGGGTCAGCGTCAGCGGGTCACTGTCGTACAACGGCGGGGCCTTGGCATAAACCTTTTTGTAGTTCTCGGTGTAGATGTCCATAACAAGATCACGCGCACCTTGCAGGGTGAGATTTCCTGTTACGCTGTACTCCGGGATGTCTGCAAACTCTGCGATATTAGACAATTTTCACCACCACCTTTGGCCGGATATATCCTTTCTTGCCGTCCTGTTCGCTATAATCAACCTGCTGTACCTGCGCGTGCTGTTCGTAGCGCGCCGTCTTGCGGGTGATTTCTGCGGTCAAGAGTGCTTCCGCCGCTTCCGCTGGGAGGCTCAAGCAGGAAATATCCAGACCAAACTCCCGGTCAAGGGTCTGTTCTCCCACTCGGCTTCCGTACAGCGTTATGAGGCGGTTGTACACGTCGCGGTCTTGGTCGCCATCGGACGGCTCAACTTCAACTTCGATGTCGCCCAGCAGCAAGTTGTTCAGTTCGTCACTCATACATACTCCTTTAGGGTCAGCGTCACCTTGCAGGACTTGAGACCCCAGAATCTATGTACCACGTCCCAGGTGTCCGATATTTTCTCGAACTTGAACGGATAGCGGGAAAGCGGCCTGTTGTTGATGATGAAGTAGTCAACCGCGCCAGCTTCGCACAATTCCTGCAAAGCGTTCAGCACCTTGCGCGGGTTTACTCCGAACTGGGAATTAAGCAGTAGCTCGAACTGGTACTCTTTGAGTCCCGGCCCTACATACTCGCTCTTTTCCTTTCCGCCGATCACGCTATGGGCGGCCCAGTTGCTCGACGTGGAGCCGTTGATATTGTCCGGCGTTACGACGCGCCAGCTCGACACAGTGAATACCAGCCCTGCAAAGCTGCCAATTCCGCCCCATGCCATAGAACCACCTCCCGATTACTGCGGCTTCCCTGTAACACCAGCCACGGTATACGGGCCAGCAGTTGCGCCGCCGTCGTGGCCGTGGATGTGTTTCACAAGGCTTATGCCGTTTATCTTGCAATCTCCGCTTCCGCCGCTGATGTTCACGGTGGAGCCTTTGATTTCAACGTCCGTTCCCTCGATCTTGATAGTGCCGCCCTGCGTCAGCGTGACGGTGGAACTGCCGACTATGAATTTCAGATCACCGCCAATTTTGTGAGTTGCGTTCTTGCCGACCGTTTCCTTCACATTGCCGTCGATCTTTTCTTCGTAGTCGCCGCTTTCTCCGTCATAGCTTTCGTAGGCCACGCCCTGCTTGTCGTTGTAGTCGTAACGATATAGGCCCTTCTTTCCGCCGGGGGGCTTATTGTCGTCGTTCCAAAAGGTTCCGATGCACGTTCCCATCTCCTGATCTGCGGAGTTGTGCAGGACGCACGCCATCTGCCCGACAACAGGCATCCGATACAGGTTGTTCGACACCATGCAGATTTCATCCGTTACGGAATCGTCGCGGTCTTTGTAAGCAACTTCTATCGTTCCCTTGTCGTAGTTGACCTTGGAAACCTCACCAATGCGAACAACGCTCTGCATATAGATCAGCCTCCTACTCTGCTTCCTGCGTATTCGTTCGTAAGGCCGCCGTCGTTATCCAGCGGACGGGTAATGCTATCAAGATAATATTTTCCGTCCATTTTCCCATAGCCCTGGATGTTCACGCACTGTGTTGCGTGGATATTCAGGTCGCCCATCGTCTTGAACGATATGGTGGTAATGGAGTGGTTCTTCATAGCAATAGCCGCTTCGAGCTGGCGTTTCGCGTCGGCCTCGCTGGACGCATACTGGTTCAGCTTCAACATTCTGTCGCCGCTGCCGACGGTGACATTGATGTTTACTTTTTTCTTCTGGTTGGTGTATGTAAACACACCGCCCGTGTAACTCCCGGCCAGCGTAGTGTTCCAGGATAGGGAACCCGGTACAATGTCCGCCGGGGTGAATGTTCTTACGGCATCTTTCTGTTTGTATTTCTCGCGGTCAAAAATCCAAATCTTCCCCATGTAGACTTTCAGGATCAGGCCGTAGGTTTCGCACAGGCTCTTGAGGAAAGCACTGTCGTTGTCGTCCTGTTCCTTTACGGCAATATCCACATCTTCGGCATCCATCGAACATTGCAGATTGTTGCGCTCCGCAATGGTCGATGCAATACGTTGGATAGAGGTTTTCTTCCAGACCTGTTCCCGGTTCCGCTCGTGGAATCCCGTGTCGCTTGGCCGTGCCACCGCGCCGATTGTCAGCACGTCCGGGCAGGCGGTGAAACTTAGATCATCCACCACCAGCACGCCGCAGTCCAGTTCTGCGCTGTCACCCTGCACGATCCAGTTTTTCGTGCAGAGTTTCGGGTGCAGCTTTGCGGCAATATCCGGCAGCCAACTGTTTTTCCACCTCCCGCTGTAAGCGTTCACTTTGATGGAGATACTATCGGAAGAATCCGATCCGCTGTCCGTAAAAGTGAAACTCTCCACATCGTTCTTAATGTCAGCGGTCATATCGTTGTCGTTGTATTCGACCGACAGAAACGCTTGGCGTGGTAAGAACACGTCGATCACCTCACTTCTTCCAAGGCGGCAGGTTTTCAACCTCCGTCTTTACCGTGACTTCCGGGGTGACAAGCTGCACCCCGGAATCAAACTGGTAAACGTCGTTGTACTCTCGGTTGGCGGCCATCAGCACGTCCGCCCGCATTTCGTCGTCATAGACAGATTTTGCAATCCCGTCCCATGTGTCGCCGCTTTTGGTAACATACATAGAACCGCCTCCTTATGCGTACTTCGTGCGCTGCTCTCTGCGCTGTTCTTCCTTGATCTCCTGTTTGATTTCGGCCTTGAACTTCTCGAACTGCTCACGCATGATCTGCTCGATTTCTGCGCGGTCAGCCTTTCCGTAGGCCGTGATCTGCGGGGAGAACACAAACTGCATCCCGTCGCCGTCGCCCCCGCCGGAGGTTCTGGAACTTCTGTATGCAGCCTGCGGAATCTCGCTTAACTCTGTTGTGCCTGCATCACGCGGCGGCAGGACGTAAAGGGGTACTCCCGTGTCCGTGAGAACACCGTTTTCCCAGCTCGAAAGCACCGTCCCGCCGTTGTAGGTTTTCGCCGCTTCGGTCAGGAGCGACGTTGCCTCGTTGTCTCCAAGGTACTTTTTCAGCACGATGGGGGCCACGTCTGCGGCAATACTGGTGACGGCCAAGGCCAGGGAGCCGTCGCCCGCCATAGAGTTATTCGCCACGCTCCACAGCAGCGAGGCCGCGTCGCCCGCCGTGCGGATGCCGTTGGAGCGCAGGGCATATTCGCCATACGCCTTGCCAAAGTCGATTAGGTTGTCCAGTTTCTCGCGGCTACCGTCGGTAAACCCTCCGTTGGCAAAGTAGGACACGTTCTGCGGCCCGACGGCGCGGGTCGCATCCTCTCCAGTCACGCCCAGCATCCTGCCAGCCCGTACCCAGTGATTCACGTTTTCATCGTGAACACTGCGCTTGAAGCTGATAACAGCCTCCGTCCCGGCCTCGCCCGCGATACTGACACCGTGGGTGAAGCCGCCGTTGGCAAACGCCGGGGCCGGAACCTCCGCGAGGCTAAAGCCCCATTCCTTGCCCGCGATACCCTCCGGCAGAGAAATGCCGAGGATTTTTGTAGGCATCTTGATGTGGATTTTGTTCAGCGCGCGGATGATGGTGTTTACCACCGAAACGCCGACGGATGCAATGCCCTTAATCAGCCCGACGATTCCCTGGATCACAGGCTCGATTACGGGCAGGAGATTGTGAATCACGTCCACAATTACCTTGATCGCATTTACCAGCGTCGTTCCCACCAGGTTGATGATCGTGCCGATCAGCGGTGCTACCGCCGGGAACAATTCGTTCACCACAAAACTCATCACATCGGCCAGCAGGGGCTTGATGTGATTTACGCCGAGATCGACGATCTGGCTTATCAGCCCAGTTACGGACTGGATGATCGGAATTGCCGCGCCGAACATCTGGCCGAGGTCTACGCCAAACACGCTTTTCCCGCTCAACTTCTCCTGAATGTTCAGCAGGTTGTCCAGCGAGAAAGCATTGACGAGCGAGTCTTTAATGTCGCGGGCAAAGTCCCGGATTTTTATTGCGAACTGGTTAAAAATCGTCAGGCCCTTGTTTCCAAACAGTTCATATACGATGTACTGAATGTCTGTGAAGTGGTCGCCCAGCAGGGACACCACTGCAATGATGCTTCCGATTCCAGCAATCACCGGGCCGAATGTTCCGAGCAAACTCATAAATGCGCCGCCCAGTTTCCCGACCACCGGGCCAAGAACCGTTTGCCCCACATTGAGTCCCGCTCCGAGGAACTGCGTCACGTCCTTTACGCCCTGCACAGCACCGCCGCCGATTTTAACTGCCGTCTGTCCAACTTTGGAAGATGCAATATTTCCGGCGAGCGTCTTTGCTCCGTAAAGCGCATTGCCTGCAAAATTCTTTACGCCGCCGACCGCCTTTTGGCCGAGTCCTGTAATGAAGCTGCCCAGCGGGCTGTTCATTGCATTCTGCATCGGGCCGCCAAAGATTCCCGCTAGGTTGCTTGCAATTCCGCCGACCCCGTTCTTTGCCGTCTGTCCAATCCATTTTCCGATTCCGATGGTTTGCTGAACAAGATTCGTTCCGTGCAAACCTTTCACCGAGTTTGCCACGCTCGTTCCGTACTGCCCCAGAGAACTTCCCTTGAGCATACCGAACAGGCCGCCGGAACTCTTTGCCGCAGTTATTTGATCTGCCGTTTTCAGAACATTTTTCCACAGCGTTTCCGGCTTGCTCGTTTTACTCGTCAGTTGCTTTTTGTTTTTCAGACCGAAGAGCGTACCGATAATCGTGTTCTCTGCATTTTGCAGAAAACCACCTATGCCGCTAGATGTAACAGAGCTTCCGTTTACCTGCGTCATGCTGCTGTTTGCCAGACCTGCGCCCAGCTTTGCGGCATTCCACATATCCACGGTATTTCCTGCGGCGGCGGCCCCTTTTCCGAAGATACTGTCTTTTGCAACACTCAACGGGCCAGTGCCTTTTCCGCCACCAAAAATCCTTGTTGCGCCATTCACCACTTGGAGAATCTGCGGAGCGACGGACATTGCGGCGAACGTCGCAGCGGTTCCTCCGATTACCTTTGTGACCGTCGCGCTGTTGTCGTAGCTTCCGTTCTCGCTCTTTACGTTGATGAACTCAAGGAACTTCTTCACGATCTGCCAGAGCGATTCCAGCGCACCGCCCAGGGCAGAGATTCCGTTCTGGGCAAACTGGGCAAGCTGTCCCGTCACGCCAGCAATCAGCGGGGCGTTTGCCTCGACCTCTTTTGCAAAGCCAACGAACCAGTCTGCGCCCTGCTTCACCACAGGGAGGAACGCTTCACCGAACGACTCCCGCAGATTGCGCCACGCATTTTGTGCAAGCTGGATGGAGTTCTCTGCCGTATCACTACGGGTCAGGTACTCGTTCTCCATGCTGCCTTCCCATGCGTGCTTCCCGCTGGTGTCGGTATCGCTTATCCATTTGAGGTTTTGTTCCAGCATCGGAATGTTCTGTGCTATTTTCGTTGCCGACTCAACAGCACGTTTTCCGAAATACTGGCCCATCAAACTGATTTGCTGATCCTGCGGCATAGTCTGGATGCGGGAGAAGAAATCCTTGATGGCCCCGATTGAATCCGTCTGCATTCGCTTTGCAAATTCCGCCGGGTCAAGTCCTAGCTTTCCCATGACTCCCGCTTCGCTCTTTGTGGCTGCGTTTCCCGCCGTCCACTTCAAGAACATATTGCGCAGGCTGGTTGCGGCGGAGTCGTCGTCAACGCCCGTCGCCACCAGAACGTCAGCCATTGCGGCAACGGAACTGGTATCAACGCCAGCCATTCCGCCCAGGCTTCCAACGCGGGTTACAATTCCCGCCAGATCGGCGGCGGTGGCATTCGTGTTGTTGGACAGGAAGTTTAGCTGATCCGCTAAGCCGACGATTTCTTTTTCCGTCAGGTTGAACGCCTGCTTCCACGTTGCCATCCATTTGCCGGATTGCTTCGCGTCGGAATCAAAGGCAATCGCCATCTTTGCGGCATCCTTTGTGTAGCTGATGATTTCCGGGGTAGAGGTAACGCCGCTCTGACCAAACGCAGCAGCAATAGCACCAGCGTCCTCAAACTCCATAGGAATCAGGGTTATCATATCTTTTAACCCGGATTTCATTTCGTCGTAATGCACAGTGAAATTGCCGTTGTCGTCTTTCAGTTCATCGACCACCTTTGCCACTTCTGCCATCGTGCTTTCGTACTTCATGGCATCTTTTGTGGCATCTGCAAAGAACTTCGTCGTGCCAACTGCAAGCCCGGTCATTGCACCGAGTCCAATTTTTCCGACGTTGCTTATCGTCTTTGCCAGCTGGCCGATCTGGCCGTTTGCACTTTTTACGGCCTGCGCCAACGAGTTGTCAACTCGTCCGCCAATCAGGATAGAAAGTTCTAGCTCCTGATTTTTCGCCATTCCTCCGCCACCTCCTCGTTAATCTCCACCATTTCACGCACAGGGAGGTTGAGGTAAAAGTCTGCTCCCGTGTGCGTGACGGAGGCCAAACCTACCGCCGCCTTTCTGATTTCTTTGTAACCACCTTTTACTCGAAAAAATCCTTATCGTTCACCGCATTTTTCAGGGGCATAGCCTCGCACAGAGGCAGACCCAGGAAGAACTTCACGTCCTTGCCAGTCGCCATGCTTGCCATCAGGCAGCAGTAGTAGTAGTTACTGGTGCGCTCGATGGCACGAATGTCCTCTTCCTCCATGCGGTTCTCTGCCTGCCGGATGTTCATGCCCGTAAGGCTGCCCACGCCGGAGAGGTCAACTTCGGTGTGTGTTTCGCCCTTGTAGAGATAGGGCTTGTGCAGGTGCAGAATGTGGGGGCGGGTGTCGCTCTCGTCTTTCTGTGCAGGGACAGTGATCGCGCCCTGCACCATCTGGCGCACCTTTTTGCTTGCGCCGATGGGCAGGAGTTTGAAAAACTCAATGGGCAGGTCGGTTGCCTTGGCTGCCAGCTCGTCGGTGTAGGCGGTGGAGGTTTCGGGCATCACCATTGCGGCCAGTTCGCCGTCGCCCGTCAGCTTCTTCACGGTCAGCACCGCATCCTCGATAGTCAGCTTGTCCAGGCCGGACAGGTTGATTTCGGAATATTCCTCGTCGTCGAACTTGTACGGCTTTGCCAGCTTCACCAGCTTATCGTTGGTCTGCTCTGCGGCGGGTGCGGTCTGCTCGGTAACTTCCTGCTCAACTGCGGTAGAAACATTCTTTTCCATGTTGTTTTTCCTTTCTCTGCATACAAAAAATTGACCGCCCCGATTCTTTTCCGGGGCGGTCATGCCGTTTGCTTTTTAGATCAGCGCGCTCACATCCGCCAGCATATCCTCGCCGTTGACGCGATAAATGCCGTTGAGCTTGTCGATCTCGATAATCTGCTGACCGTCGTTCTCGATCATCAGGTAGGTGAGTTCCAGCTTCACCTTTGCGTCCATGCCCTCACCGGGCTTGATCTTACCGGGGGTGAACTCTTTGACTCGGCCCACCTCAACGATGCGCAGACCCTTGTAGGCATAACCGAGGTTCTTGTCCACGGCCTGCTGGGCGGCGCGAATGGTAAGGTTTACCTGCCGCTTCGGGGACAGCATATCCACGAAAGAAGAGTAAATCAGGTTGAACGTGATCTCCTGTTCGATGGATTCAAACTGGCCGATGTTCGGGGCGGAAATCTTGCCGAGGATGCCAGTGCCGGAAACGTCGATAGTTTCCGAGGTGATGGTCGGCATAGAAATCTCGCTGGTAACGCCGATTGCCTTATTGCCGTTGATGTAGGTGTTATAGGAGTTGACGACCTCCGGGGTCAGGTTAGTGTCGAGTGCCATAGTCTTTTACCTCCTTGCGCCGCTTACTGGGCCAGGGCGGTGGACAGCGCATCCGGGTCAAACTCGACCAGTTCCTCGATGTCCTCCGCAGGGCCAAACGGGGTCATGTACTTGTGGAAAGTAATGCAGCCGTTCAGCAGGTTGGTGGTCGGATTCTCCGACTCAAGGTATTTCAGCTCATAGCGGGCGCAGATGCCGCGGGAGACAAAGCTGTTGCCGCGGACGTTCTCGCTGTCCACCAGGGCCTCGATCAGACGCTTATTTGCGGGGCTGTCCACTTTCTGAAAGTACGTCTGAATGAACGTGTTGTCGTCCCAGCAGAAGAAGCGGCGGACGCTAAACCATCTGTCCTTGGGGTCGGTGTTGCCGGGGTAGCAAGCAGTGTTGTTGCCCCACAGGCGGAAGCCGTTGATGTTCAGCCAGGTTGCCACGCCAAAGCTGTTCACGACGTTGGCCTGCTCCTGATCGAGCAGCACTTCCGTGCCGTCTTTCAGACAGGCGGCGGAGATCGGGACGGTCTTGTTGGACGGGCTGACGTTCGGGATGTCGCCGTTATCTGCGTCGGTCGCCACGGTCACGGCGGCGGCCATTGCAGAGCCAGCGTAGAGAACATCGCCCACCTTTGCGTACAGCCACACGGCGTAGCAATTTGCGCTGGTGACGGCCTGCTTCTCTTTCTGCTGCTTCACATCGTCGTACTTGGTCGCACCATTGGTGGAACTGTCGATGTCCACGATGCAGACGCAGTTAAACACGCCGTTGATACGGGTGGTCTTTGCCTGCAAGCCAGCAGACACGATGGCGTTCTCCGACCAGCCGGGAGCGATCAGAATACCCGGAACCATGTTCAGCTTCGGGAAGATCATGCGGATGCACTCCATGCCGGACTCAACGCCAGCGGCGGAAACTGCGCCCACAATATCCGCCGGGGTGACTGCGGACGGATCGATCTGAACGCCGCTCACGGTCAGGCTGGTTGCGGACTTGCCCGCGCCGCCGGGGATAACAACGATATTGACGTAGCCGTTATCGTCAAACGCCGCAGTGTAGTCAGTACCAGCGGTCAGCGTTGCGGATGCCGCCTTGACGACCAGCTTGTCCAGCAGCACACCTTCCTCTTCCAGAACAGCAACTCCGCTGTTGATCTGCACGGTCTTTTCGGCCAGGTTCTTCTTGTGCTTGTTGGGATCAAGCACGTTGATAAGAACCATCGGTGCGACTTTTACGACCTTAAAACTTGCGCCCATGCTCTGGCAGAGGGTGTAGTTTTCGTAGTCGTCACTGTAACCAACTGCCGCAGTTGCGCCATCCAGCGTGTTTGCCAGCATGGGAACATTGGTGCAGTGGTAGGGGTCACTTGCCCGGTTGACAGGTGCAGTGCCGATTACGACCTGCAATCCTGCCGTGGCAACGACCGGGGCAACCAGGCTGGTTGCCTGCTCATTGGTATATACGCCATGCTTATATGCCATGATCTTTTACCTCCTTACTCAATGGCCGCTTTCACGGCGGCAAAAAGAATACCCGCTGCGCTCTTGGGATTTTCCAGAGCTTTGCGGGTATCGCTGAACTGTTCGATGGGAACCAACAGGCCCTTTGCCATCGGAACCGTTTCAAGGAAGCGGTTCATCATATCCGGCAGCATATCGCCGTCGGCGTACACCGTGTACTGTTTCACGGTGTTCTTCACGGTCGGGCCGCAGTAAACGACAGGGCCAGTTGCCTTAACCTCTGCGGTGTTCTCTGCCTGCTCGGCCTGTTTTGCTTTTGCAGTGCTCATGTGAGTGCCTCCACTTCCGGGTTGTTTTCTCTGCTCATGCTTGGGCCTGTAATGTCCATCTGAACAGTAGAGAAATAATACGGTTTTGTATCGTCCTGCTGAATTACGCAGGTAATCGGCATTAAGACGTTGAAGTAATCTCCAAAGACGTTGTGCACTTTGAAATGCTGACTAATATCCTGCATGATGTTGTACAAATCCAGAAGAGCCGGTGCCTTTTTTAGTTTCTCGATCTCTTCCTTGCTTCGCGCAGGGGTTTGGTATGTACAGATAACCATGCTCATGTCAATCATTACCGGCTCTTCTATGTCGGTGCTCCACCCGGCTGCTTTCACAAGCACGAATGGGGCAGCGGCGGCCAGTGTGTCCACGTCCTCGTCGTTACCGTTATCTTCCGGGAACTCGAACTCAAAAAACTTCAGCTGCTTGTTCCCGCCCTGGCCGCTGAATGTTTTCCCTTCAAAGAGTTTTTCTAACTCCTTGCACAGAACTTTTACCGCATCAATGGGGGTGTAGTTCGTCGGTTTGCTCACTTCTTCTTACCTCCTGCCTGCATCAAGATTTTTTCAACCTCGTGCCGCAAGCGATCCTGCAAGATGATCTCGCTTTCCGGCTCTACTTCTTCCCGCCACACGGTACTGTGCATGGAACTTGCAGACGGCGCAGACATGGTGTAAAGATATTCGATAATCCCGTTTTTGCTCTTCCACCGTGTCGGCTTCGGATTCTTTGCAGGCTTACCGATAATTCTTTGCACCATGCCAACGTGTCCGCTCTCGAACCGCACTAAGAAGCCCTTGCTTCCCGGCCCGATAAGTGTTTGTCCGCCTGTCAGGTTATCCATTGGCGATTTTTTCAAAACCTTGCCTGTATGAAATTCAGGCGAGTGTACCCAGTTTCCGCCCATGTGTGGTTCGGTTGGGTTTGTCTTGAAATCCGCCAGATCGTTTCTTCGACTTTTGATGAAAATTTCTGCGGTCGGATTCTGTATCGTTGCGCGGTTTCGGAGTTTCAGTTGGTTTAAGTGGCGGCGGCCCGCCGTGCTTACGGCGTATCGGAGTTTCGCTTGCCGGATCATCATGTTTTTTGCGCGGGTCGCCGTTTGGTTCACCGCGTTTTTCATGGCTCTAGGAGCCTTGTCCTTTGCGTCGCCCAGTGCCTTTTCTACTTCGTAGATGTTCGGCACAGATACGTCATAGATTGCCTTCGCCATTACTGCCGCACCCTCTCAAGTTCCACCAGGTACAACCCGTGCTCCGTCTGGCAACTTCTGATCGTGTAGCAGATTCCGTCGTACTCCATCAGCTTTCCAACCTTTGGGGCCGTGCCGTAATCTTCCTTGCGAATGAAGAACTGCTTTGTGGACAGGTAAAGTCCCTGGTCAAAGTTCTGCTTTGCTCCTGCTTCCCAGTGCGCCTTGCGTTCCTTGAGGGTCATTTCATACGGCACAACGTCAAACGGCTTCCCGTCGATTTTGTGCTGCTCCACAAACTCCTGAAAGAACACAGAGTCAATGTCCGCAAGGGCTTCTTCCAGAAAATCCGTCATGCGCTCCACCGCCTTTCTTTACGCGGTGGCCGCTTTGCTCTTTCTGGTGCGCTTTGCCGCCGTGGCGTTTTTCTGCGGCTCGATCTCCGGCTGTGCTTCCGGCTGACAGACCGCAACGCCCAGGGCGGCCAGACGGTCAGCTTCATCATCCGGCAGGCAAACAAATTCCCCCGCCCGAATCAACCGGGTGGGGGAGCCTGCCTTTTCACGGTAGCCGTAGCCGCCGGACGTGATCTGAACAGTTTTCATGCCGTTGCTCCTTTCTCACTTACTGCACAACATCTGCTGCGTAGATGTAGGGGCAGTAGCTCTTGGGTGCGGCCAGCGGGCGGCAGCCCAGACGGAGTTTGCGGCTGTCCTCGGCCTGATCCACGACCAGCTTTGCCACGCGCTTTGCGGCATAGGTGGTGTAGTCGATCTGGCCGTAGTCCATCTGGGTGATGGAGCCGTACATCATGTGGCCGCAGTCGGGAGCAGTAACCATAGCTGCGGTCTTGGGGAAGAAGCTGGCGACCTGGCCGTTCTCGTCCTCGTAGGTTTCGTCCACAGAGAACACGTTCAGCATGAAGCCGCCGAAGTTCAGAACGCCCATGAACACCACGCCGTCGTACTGGGTGAGCTGCTGGCGAATCTCGCCAACGATAATACCGCTGTTCTTGTCGAGAAGCTGGCGGGTCTTTTCGTCGGCCAGGATATAGTCGGCAGCATCAGTGCCCAGAATCAGGTCTTTTGCAGGCAGACCGCGGTAAGAGAGCATCCGGCACATAGCCTTGATGTCTGCCCAGAAATCACCGCCAGTTTCGTTCCACTTCTTTGCGACAGTGTAGGTATGGTCGCTCTTGTTGTCGTAGAAGCGCACGATCTTCTTGTCACCCTTGGTCTTGCCGTCGATCATTTCCTGCATAGTGCAGCCGTTGGAGATCATGGTCTGTGCAGCCATCCATTCCTCGGTGCCTGCAATGCGGTTTTCCATGTCGTTCATATCATCTGCCAGCAGACGAGCGGCGCGCTGTGCTTCGTCCATGCCCGGATACAGAGCCTCACCAAAGCCGCGCTTCTTCAGCTCGTCCATAGTCAGCACGCGGGACGGCGCAATGTACGCAGGCTGGTAGGAGTGAACCTCATAGCCGCGGCGCGCAATGGGAATGTCATGTACGTCGGGGGCAACGAAAGCGGCCAGCTTACGGTCGCCCTTGCGGTACTCGGTCAGCACCTCGTCGGCCTTGAAAATATCGCCTGCCCCGGTGGGGAAATAGCGGTCTTTGAAGAAGCCACGCTTCGGCACGATCTCTTCCGTGATGGCCTGAAGAATGACGTTATCAAAGAAGTTCAGCAGAATTGCCATAGTAAACGTCCTCCTGTTACATTTCGATGATGGGCAGGAGCGCAATGTCGCGCATACGCAGAGCGTCCTTGTCCGCCTCGGTCATGGTGTAGCTGTCCTTTACGGTCAGCTTTTCCGGGTTGAAGCAGCCTGCCAGGTAGACCACGACAGTTTCATCGTCGGTAGTACCCACAGTCACGTCCTGCACCAGAATGCAGTCCGCGCTCAGCGTATCGCCAGAAGTAGCAGTGCTGCCCAGGATGTACAGCTTGCCGTCCTTTGCGCTCTTGGCAAACACAGTGCCGCGAACATAGGTCGTCTCTGCCGCACCTTTGGCGATCACGCCGGGGCCGACGCGCTTCTTCGGGTTGAGACCAACGATCAGGCCGTCGTACTCAACCTCGCCCAGCTTCTCGTTCAGCATCTTTTCAGCCATAACTTAGCCCTCCTTCTTGGGGTGCAGCAGGTTCTTCACCATTGCCCGCTTCTCGGCATCGGTCTGGTTCTTGTTCTTAGTGCCAGTACCAGCCACGCCGTCGGGGGCTGCGCCGCCAACGCTGTTTGCGCCGCTGGTGTTTGCATCATCTGCGGTATCTTCCAGCAGCTTGCGGTGATTCTTCTTTGCGTCAACCGCCGCACGGTACGCAAGCTGCTCCGCAGAGCAGGCGTTCTCGCCGTACTTTGCCTCCGCCACCATGTTTGCCGGAATCGTTTCTGCGATCTCGTCAATGGCAGCAAGGCGTTCACGCTCGGCTTTCTGTGCGGCTGCGCGCTCACTGTCCACGATCTCTTTCACGAGGTCGGGGCAGCCATTGCGCAGTTCGTCCACGTTCTTGAACTCCATGTCGTTCCCTCCGTTGTTTTCTCCCGACGGTTCCGCCGGGTCGTTGTTATTTACAAAACCGTCGTCGTTGTCAGGTACGACCACGGCGCGGTTTCGCACAAATTCAGGTGCGCTATCAAAAGTGCCTGGGACGGCCACGCTGTTTACGAACAGCACGCCGTTCCTGTTTTCGATTTTGGCGGTCTGGTTTCCCTCCACGATCTCGTCAATGAAACCGTTTTCCTTGGCCTGCTCCGCAGTCCACCACGTCGTCTTGTCCATCCATGCGGCCAGTTCTTCATTGCTTTTCCCGGTCTTTTTCTCGTACTGTCCGAGAATCGTAGAGCGCATAACCGTAATGGAATCAATGAGTTGCTGCAATTCCTCCACGCCCATGAAGTTATCGCTCTTGGCTTTCACAGGATGAATCATGTAGCTGCTGTCCGGCGTGGCCTTGACGACCTTGCAATGACAGGCAATGATCGTTGCCGCACTTGCGCACAAGCCCTCTATCTGTGCCGTCACCGTGCCAGTGCGGCTTTCGAGCTGGCCACCAATTGACTGCGCAGCCCATACGTCGCCGCCGCCGGAACAGATACGGACGGTCAGATCATCTTCCGCCGGGATTGCGGCAAGGTCTGCGGCAAATTTCTGTGGGGTGATCTCGTCGCCCCACCAGCTTGTCCGGCTAATGTCGCCGTACAGCACCAGTTCCGCATGGCCTCCCGTTTCCGCCGAATTGCGAATCTGCCAGAACTTTTCACCTGTTTTCACTGGAACCGCCGACGGCCCGTTGAGCAGCAGGGTTTTGTGTTTGCGTTCCTGCAATGTCGTCTACCTCCTTTTTCATTGCGGCTTCGCCTTTGCGTAACCTCATGTTGGCCGCATAGCTACCGCCCGTCATTTGCGCCGTTTCCTGTTCAGCTGTGCTAAACCCGCAGTCAACGCGCATCTTCGCCGCCTCGACTTCATCCTTGGGGTTCAGGTTCGTTCTGGCAGGGCCGTTCCATGCGCACTGCATATAAGCTGCGGCAATGGCCGGGTTTTCCAAGAATCCGGGTGCTTTTATTCGCCCACGCTGTACTGCCTCACAAAACCACGCCTCATAAATTGGTCGGCAGAAGTTATCTGCAAACCAGTCACGGTGCATTCCGCAAGTGCGCCAGTATTCGTTGAGCGCGCCGCGGGCGGCGGAGTAGCTGGTCGAGAACTGCTTGTACAATACTTCGCTCGGAATTTCCAGGGCGGCGGCCATCTGTTTAACAATGGCGTTCATAAAAGCCTCAAAGCCCGTCGCTGGGTGCTTCGGGTCTGCGAACTCCACTTTTTCGCCAGGGTTAAGGTCGATGAACGCGCCCGGAGCCAGTTCCACGCTGGTTTTGTCCGGCGTATCCACTTGCACTTCCTGCGGCAGCATTTCGCCCAGCGGAATTTCGCTGGACTGGTCCTCTTTGGTGATAAACACTGTGAACATGGCGGAGATCACCGCTGCGGTCAGTTCCGCGTCTGTGAACCGTCCGAGTTGCTTTAGGCTTTCCAGCACCGGGGCAAGCAACGGAACGCCGCGCAGTTGCCCCGCCCGCTCCCGCTGCAACAGGAGCAGGACGTTTTGCCGCCCGGTCTTTTTTCCGTATGCCTCAACCCTCGTCCAGTGATCCGCCGTCAGCGTCGCAGTCGTGGCAGAGGCCAGCGGGTGACGGTCGCAAATCCAGTAGGCCACCACCATTCCGTCTGCATCCGTTTCCACGCCCTGCGTAATCCTCTGGACAAGTCGCCCGTCGATTTCTCGCGGGGAGTCAATGTCCGTGAATGCAGGCGAACACAGACGGTCAGCTTCCACAATCCGCACCCGCAGATCATACGGAACATTGGGTGTCCGTTTGTTTTGGAGCACCGCCAGTGCGTCGCCGTTCATAAGAAATCCTGTAAACGCCAACTGCTGCAACATATAGAAGTTGTCGATTCTGTCAGCGTCACAGGTCGGTTTGTCCGCCCACAAAGAAAATTCGCGCATAATCTGCGCGTTCACTTTCTGCGCTTCCTCGTCGGAAATGCCCAGGAACTCGTTATCAATCTGCGGTGTCGGCGTAAGCCCACCGCAAATTACGTTGGTTCGCATCGTTTTGATGGCTCCCGTTGCAAGCGGAACGCCCATGTAAGCGTCGCGGCTTCTTTCCCGCAGGACTCGGAGGTTATCTTCGATGTCCCTTTTCGAGTCGCCGCCGTGCCACATCCAACCCCGCATGGACTTCTTGTGCAGGTTTGCGCCGTAGTTGCCGTAGCCAGAGTTGAGCGTCTGGATTGCCATGCGCGCCGCTGCTGTCTTGACTGCCCGTTCCGGGGAAAGGGTGGCAAGCAGGTGATCCATAAATCCCATCGGCTACTCCCTCCCTTTACAGGTCGCGGGGAACAAAATGGTACATCCTGTTGCGCCCCGCCTTTTTTCTCGAAAGTTCTTCAACTTTGTTCGACCAATACTCAATGCGTTTCCCGATTTGGGTTACATCGGCATAGGTCAGCATTCGGTTTCCAATCTGGTAGCTCTGGCCGTGCGTAACCTTGCGTTCCGCTTCCAGCCATGCGTCAAGCTGCGATTGTGCAGTTTCCAGTGTGATTCCCGCCATTGGTTAGATACCTCCCGAAATTTGGCGACGGCCTCGCCCGCGGTTTGCCGCCGGGGTAGGTGTCGTCACGTCCGGGGCCTGCTTTTTCAACACAGGCCGTGTAATGGAAAGAGCCGCCAGTGCGTAATTGCGCAAGTCTAGCGGCTCATTTCTCTTGTGTTCTTTGTCTTTGATTTCCCAATACTCTTTGAGGTGTCCCTTGACGAAGCGCACCACTTTCTTCTCGGCCGTCAGGCCCTTAAAGTAGTTTTCGTCGTAGCCAGCCTCCGGGTTGCTTGGGAAGTGACAGTAATTTGGGCCAGGTGTTTTCACTTCCAGCCTTTGATAAATAGAGGTCTTGCCCGCATCCACGCCGATGATAAACAGGTTCGTTTTCACGCGATTGTTCTTTGATGGGTTGCGGATGTACGGAACGCCTGCGCCGCCCATGCCCTTGATGGCAAAGATACGGCGGTTCAGCCTGTCTTTCGCAAAGCGGTAAACCTCGTCCGTGTGATGGCCGCCAGAGTCGATGCAGGTAGCCAGCAATGTGTACTCTGTTCCATCCGCCTTGCGCCAGGAACGGAGAAGAAAGTCGTCCAAGTCCTGCCACACCTGATCCGACAGCATATCGCCAAAGATTTTCTGGTAGCGGATACCCCAGCATTCCGCGCCCTCGCCCCAGCCGACCACTTCCACCTCGAAACGATCATCCTGAACGTCAACGCCAGCGGTGAGGAACAGCACATCGTCCGGCACTTCCGCCGTGTAGATTTCGCGGCGGTTGTACAACTCGGTGTCCTCCAACTGGATGCCGCGTTCTTCCCAAGTCTGCCCAAGTTCAGTGTTCACCCAGACTTTCATTTCCTCCGGGTTTCCGTGGTCGAGAGCTTCTTTTGCTTCCAAGAACTTCCGCACCACTTCGTCCCATCCGACAAACGTAGAGGCAAGGGTGTTGAGGTGGAATCCTCTTGTCGCTGCGCCCGGATTTGCCGCAACGTACTTGCCTTTGATCTCCTGCGCTTTCCAGCGGTATTCATTTGCCACACACCCGCATTCACAGCACACATAGTCAATGCCCTTGTCCAGATCATCCGGGTCGAACTTCACGTTTTCCCAGACAAGCGGCTGGTATGCCCCGCATTCCGGGCAAGGGATGTTCCACTCTTCTTGCGTTGAGAGGTTGAACGCATCCTCAATTCGGCTGTCGCCTTTTATTGTAGGCGTGGAAACCATGACTGTTTTGCAGTCCCAGAAAGTCGTCTGGCGTTTCTTTGCCAGGTTCAGAGGATCACCCTCTGTTCCTGCGCTTTTGGGGTAGCGGTCTATCTCGTCAGCCAGCAGCACTTTGATAGGGCGGCTGGCAAGGCTCGACGGGCTGTTCGCTCCAACGATGGTTATGTGACCACCGATGAAGTTCTTCTTCATCACGGTGTTTCCGGCGAATCTGCTTTTGACATCAACCAGCCCTTTGAGGCGCGGCGTGTCCCGAAGCATCGGGGAAATTCTATCTTTGGAAAGCGTCTGTCCCATATCGAGGGTAGGTTGCATACACATGATGGGGGCCGGGGCGTAGTCCATGTAGTAGGCCAGCACGTTCAAAATGAACGCATCGGTTTTCCCGATCTGTGCCGCCGACATTACCACTACTTCCCGGACGTGCGGATCACCGATGGCATCCATAATGGCCCGCTGGTACGGAGCCTTATCCGTGTGCCATCTGCCCGGTTCCGCGCTGGACTCGGAGGACAGCACCCGGTACTTGTCCGCCCACTGGCTGATTGTCAGCGGCGGTGGCGGTTTCAGCTTTTGCAGAACGACCGCAAACAGCTTAACCGTCTGCGGCTCCATCTTTACGATGATGTTCTTTTTCTTCGGCACTTTGTTCACCCCGCCTTACGCACTCCGGGAACATACAGATAATGAGCTTCTGGTGGAGTCTTTTACCCCACGGGCAATGCCTGCACTTGCGCCACGGTTTGCCCGGTTTAGGTTCCGTCGTCTGCATCTTCATCTTCCTTTGGCGATTCCAACGCCGTTTCGTAATGCGAAAACTCGTCCAAAATTTCATAGAACGTGTCCCGCAACACATCCTGTATCTCGTCCTCGTTGCCGCCCAGCTTCGCAATACTGGGAGCAAGTTTGTTCGGAAGAGCCATCATGCGGGAACGCAGGTTCATTAACATGGTGCTCAAGCCCAGCATGATGTCCTGTTTCCTGTACAGTTCGCCGCTCTTGACTTTGTTTTCCTGTTCCGCTGCAATGCGCTTTTCGCGCGTCAGCTTTGCCCTCTCTTCGTTCAGGTCGGCTTTGCCGTCTGCGTTGCCCCGCAGGAAGTTGATATATCTCCGTACATTGGGCCACAGTTCATACAGGCCAGGGGCGGCTTCTATCAAAATGCCCTCTTCCCGGAGCTGCCGCACCCGGCGTTCCGAAAGGTCAAGGCAGTTTGCCATCACCTTTACCGTGTAAAGTTTCATCGGCATTCACCCCCTCGGCATCCGGGCCGTCCATGTCAGCCACCCCCGTTGCTCTGATCTTGGCAATATCCAGGCGTTGTACTTCAAGATCGTACCGTTTCTCGAACTCTTCACCCTGCCGCAGTTGGCCTATCAGCGTTGCGATTCTGCCAGATACTTTGTACAGTGCCTCTTGCAGTTTCTCCCGCCGGGTGAACGCGCTGTCCTTGTTGTACAGGCCCATCTTCTGCTCTGCGCCGTCTGTGCGCTTTCCGCCCTCGGACTTTCCGGGGCGGCGCATATCCGTCAGTGTCGCAATGTAAAGATCATCGTCTGCGCACTCCGAATATTTTTCGAGTGCGGCCAGAATCTTTTTCTGCCTATACCGCAGGACTCGCAACTCAAGCAGAGTGTTTTCTTTTGCCCCGGTCGGCAGATTGTCAAGCCATTCCTTTTCTTCATCGGACAACTTATCAAAAAAGACGGCACTATATGCGCCGTCTTTTTCTGCGTTCTTATTTTCCCGCGGCGCGCCGCCGTGGTTGCCCTTAGCATTTTTCTTTCCCTTGCTGTTTCTGTTTCCGGGCTGGCCGCCGCGCTTGCGCTCTAGTGACTCGTCCCATTGGTCAATACGCTTCCAGTTTCGCACCGTCCCATAGGGTACGCCCACCCGATCCGCAAACTCTTTGAGATTTATTTTTTCGCCCGCCCGCCGTCGTTTGATGTACTCGGCCTTGGCGGTGTCACGCTGGCTGTTCCGCGCTGGCATCCAACATCACCCGCACCTCGTTTCCAAAATCCGCGCAAAAGAAAAAGCCCCACGACTTGCGCCGTGGAGCTTTGCTTACTTATCACTGTACTAATTATAACAGAAAAAGTGCATCACGATACATCATTCCGAAATTTTTCTCAAAAAATACCCCCTTACTTTTTTCCAGACCCCCTTTGAGGAAGCCCGAAAATCCTCTCATACCTAGAAAAATTTCGCGCTTTCGGACCCGCACCGCTGAAAAACGCCTCCGGCAGTACCTAAAGGGGGCCGGGGCGGCCCGTCGGCCTCATCGGGCAGGCCGCCGACGGCTGGCGGGGCCGGTGGCGGCGGGTCGTCGTCGAGGTTGGCGGCCAGGGCGAGACCGGGGAAGAAAGGGGGTTGGGGGATAGATAGGGCAGTACATAGCCTCTTAGCCTTACCCCTACTGGCAAAGCTATATCCCGTTAGGTGGAGAATCTGACCCCTCCGGCGGCGGGCCATTGCAAGGCCGCGGCGGTGCTGATCTGCTGGCCGTCGTGGTCATCATCGGGGCGGCGTAGGTTGAGCAGGGCGCAGGCGGCAGGCGGCGCGGTCTGCTGCTGTATGCGGCGGGTAGATGGGCGCAGGCGGCGCGGCTTGCTGGCGTGGTGATCTGGTGCAGGCGGTGCAGGGCGGCGGCATCATCGGGGCGGCGCGTGGTGCTGGTCTGCTGCTGGCCGTCGTGGTCATCATCGGGGCGGCGCAGGTTGAGCAGGGCGCAGGCGGCGCGGCATCATCTGGCAGGCCGCCCACGTTGAGCGCGACCAGGGCAAAAAGAAAAAGCCCAGGGCGGCGGCGCAGGTGGTGCGCGTGTCGCTCTGGGCTTGTGTCGTCGGTGCCGGTCTGCTGCTGATCCGACAGGGCCGCGGCGGGGGCATTTTGCCGTTTGCCGGAGGGGTCAGATTCTCCACTTTACCGGGTAGTGCTCTAGGTGTAGGGCTAGAACTTAGTGAGTTATAGCCTCCCCAGTAACCCCCTATAATCCCCCTTCTTCCCCACAGTTTTGGTCGTCCACGGATTCCGGGCCGGACGGATCGCCCACGGTGAGCGGCTGGCCCTCTGCCTGCATCCTGGCGCGCACGGCTTGCAAAATATACCCTTGCAAGCTCTGGCCGCTGGCGGCGGCGGCGGCGCGGATTGCTGCCCCGTCCGGTTTTAGAGGGCGCAGGCTTATATAATCACACTTTGCGTTATATGCGTCGTTTGTACGGCGGCGGGCTGCTGATACTGGCATTTTTATTTTGCTCCTTTGCGCTTTATATCAAGATAATTATACATAATGGCCGCTCTGAACGCAACAGTGCAACTTGCACAACACACGCAACAGTGTTTTGTGCAAAAAGTAGATTACACGCAACAGTGCTTGACAAACCGCCCTGTTGCGTGCTAGAGTGTAGCCACGGCAAGCGACACGCAACAGTGCAACGCAAGCCGAATACAGCGAACAGGAGAAACGCACATGAACAAGCATTTTTTTGAGCTCTCGCCCCGCACTCGCCGGATCATCTGGGCCGCCCTGCTGGCCCGCTGGCAGGCGAAGCAGGCATGAACCCCAGGCCGGATACCTTGACGGGCCGCACCGCAAAGCGACCCGACCCCAGCCGCAAGGCACACAACACCCGCCGCCCAGGGCAAAGGGCAGAAAGAAAACGCATGAAAAAAATCATCAATGGCCGGATGTACAACACCGACACGGCAAAGCGGCTGTGCAGTGCAGACAATGGCGGCAGTTGCCGCGACATCTCCCACTGGGAAGAAGAGCTCTACCAGAAGAAAACGGGCGAGTTCTTCTTGTACGGTGAGGGCGGCCCCGCAAGCAAGTATTCTCGCTCCTGTGGTCAAAACGAGTGGTGCGGCGGTTGCGATATTACCCCGATGACCGAACAGCAGGCCCGCGAGTGGATGGAGCAGAACGCCACCGCAGATGAATACATCGAGGTTTTCGGAGAGCCGGAAGAGTAACACCCGGCGCGGATGCTCTGCCAGGGTTGCACCGCACAAAGCAGCCCAGGCCCACCACCCCGGCAACAGCCGGGAGAAAGTCGAACATCTACCCACAATACAGGAGGTTTTACAATGCGCAAGCTGAAAAAGATCATCACCGCCGCGGCTCTGGCCGCCGCAATGCTGGCAGGTGCTCCCCGCACCGCTGCCGCCTGCCCCTACACCCCCGGCCCCCTGGGCCGCTACATCGTCCCCGCTCAAGTGCTGGGGATGTACGCCGACGGCGACGGCGACGGCGTACAAGTCTGGTGCACCGACCTGGGCGACGGCTGCGACTGGTTTTTTACCGTCGATACAAAAACCGACCTGCGGATTTATGACCGGGTGCAGCTCGTTGTAGAGGACAACGACACCCCGGACAACTTCACCGATGACAGAGTTGTTGACGCTCTGTTTTGCCACGACTGCGACGACGTGGACGACTAACCGCCGCCGGATGCTCTAGCAGGGTTGCACCGTAAAGCAGCCCCGCCCCATCTGCCCGGCCCCGCCGGGATGAACCACAACTAAAGCACAGGAGGTTTTACCACTATGACGAATGAAGAAATGATTTTGAAGAGCGTGCAAGCGCACTTGACCCCCGCCCAGCGGCACGAGATCGCCGCCGCGGCATACACCCCGGAGCAGATCGCCCACGCCGTCGAGCACATCCCGGACGGCCTCGACGCGCTGGTCGCCTCTCAAGTCCACACTTTTGCATGGTGGAAAGACAACGGCAAGAGCGTGAAACGGGGAGAAAAAGCCCTGTTCACCTGCCCGCTGTGGAAGTACACCGACAAACCCAGCAAGGCCCAGATCAAGGCGGCAGAGGCCGCAGGCAAAGAGGTACAGCCCGCGGCCCACTATTACCCCACTACGTCGTATATGTTCAGCTGCTTACAGGTTGAAAGCAGCAAGCCCGCCCCCACTGGCCGCTTTAATAGCATCGACGAGATCAAGGCATACAACAAGATGCTGGCAGAGCAGCGGCGCGCCGCGAGAGTGTCCGCCGCCATCAAGACCGCCGCGGAAGCAATCGCCCAGGACGTTACAACAGAGGCGCGGCAGGCAGCACAGCAGGCAGCCGCCCGCGTCGTCGTGGCCGTGGAAGAGCACCACGAGCTGCCCGAACTCGTAGAGGCTCCCAAGCCCGCCACGAAAAAGGCCAGCAAGGCAAGCACCCCGGACACCATCAAGATCACCCTGCACAACAACCCCCAAAACTACATAGAACTAAACCCCGGCTTTTTCCCCTGTGGTGTGGGCCAGTTTAAGCAGATTATGAAACTGGTTCGAGAGGACACCGCCCACGCCGACGAACTCACCGCCGCGATCATCGACATTTTGAAGCGCAAGGCGAACACCTGCGGCCCGGATCAGGCCGCCGCCCGCCGGAACCTTGTAGCCCTGGGCGAAATCAAAGAAGAAAAAAGCCCGGTCAATGTCAGCAACAAGCCGGAACTTTTTGAAACTCTCATGCGCAACGGAAACGGAAACTTCCGCCGCCTGCGCTCTGGCTACCGTGCAGAGTATGCCGGGTTTACGTTCTTCTTCTCCAAGTGCAAGGATTTCAAACGCTGGGATATTTACGAATCCCGGTGCGGCCTGCTGGCTCTTCCCGCTGGAATGTGCGGCCGCACAAAAGCGGAATGTGCTTCCTATCTCGTCAAATACTTTGACGTAGAAAAGGCAAAGACGCTCAACCTTGACAAGATGGAGCAGATCAAAAAGGCCGCTCCCCTTGAAGCAGCGGCCAACATTTGAACCACAACAGCGGACACCCTAGCAGGGCCGCACCGCACGAAAGCGGCCCCGCCCCAGCCCAAACGGGCCACACAAAAACGAAAAAGGAGTTGTTACAATGCTTCCCCCGAAACTTAGTCAGCACCAGCACGCGGAACTTGTCGCCATTCGCCGCCTAAAGGCCGCTGGTTATGCGGTCGAGGGCTGGGATTTTAATACCGGCCTTTACGTCGTTGGCCGCATTGAGGCCCCGAACACAAACCACGAGAAGAGCCAGTTTTGGAGTTTCCCAACGTGGCAGGCTGCCGCCTCCGCTCTTCTGGGTTGACCGCCCGCGGATACTCTGCCAGGGTTGCACCGTACAAAGCAGCCCAGGCCCAGCCCCGCCGGGGCATAACGAAACGAACACAGGAGGTTTACCACTATGACTGCATACCAGTTGACCCACCAGCACACCGCCGATCTCCATTACTGCGGCCCCGACAGCGCAGGCCGTCCGATCATCGTTGACGTGGCAGAAGTCACCACGGGACATTTTGAGATTGCCGCGTTCTGGGACAACGGCGACGAGATCGAGAGTGACGAGGTGGAGGACATCGACACCGCGCGCCGCCTGTACTCCGAACTGCTCCACAAGCTCACCGCGCCCAAGCCCCAGCAGGCCGCCGCAAAGCCCCTCACCGGGAAGTATGCCAAACTCCGCGACGATCTGAAAGCCGCACTTGCCGCAGGGCGTACCGTCGAGGACGACGATCCAGAGGACGGCGGCGCGTGCAACTTTGATGCGGCCTCTCTCTTGCTCCCCAGGTGGAAAGAAGCACTCGTGGAGCAGGCCGCAGAAGAGGCCGGGACAGGCTGTTTTACATGGAGCCTGTTCGGCAAGAAGCGGTTTGTGTTCCGCCCCAACACGAACGGCCAAGCGAACGCCCGGAGCCGCAACGCCGAAGCAATGACAGACGCGCTCGCTCGGATGGGCTACCAAGCGTTTTGTTACCAGCAGCTCGATTGACCCCAAGCCGGATACCTTGACGGGCCGCACCGCAAAGCGACCCGATCCCAGCCGCAAGGCATAACGAACCACGAAAATGAAATGGAGGATTTTATATTATGGCAACTTACACGATCAACGAAAGCACCGCCCGCCTCTCTCACGAAATGCGCTCTTTCAGCGACTACCACGCAGGCAGCGCAACGGCGGAGTACGAGGCCCAGGTGTCCCAGGCCGCCGCCATCTTGGAGCAGGTCAAGGCCAAGTGCTTCACCGAAGAGCAGAAAGAGCGGGCCGAATACCTGTTTGACCGTTACGCCAAGACGCTTGCAGAGGCCACCAACAAGGAGAACGAAATCGGCACGCGCTGCCCCAGCGTGATGATCTGCGGCGCTGGCAACTTCCCCGTGCGGAAGAAAGAGAAGCAGATCAAAGCATTTGAGGCCAACCGGGAGAACTGGCGCAAGGCTGAACACTATCTCGACCAGCTCAAGAGAGCGCACACCCTGGCCGTGAAAGACTCTGATCCCGAAGTGCTGGACTTCCTGCGGGCCAAGCTGGCAGGTCTGGAGGCCGGACACGAATTGATGATCTCCGCCAACGCATACTACCGCAAGCACAAGACGCTGGACGGTTTCGAGGGCATCCCCGAAAAGACGCTTGCCTGGATCACGAAACCCGGCGTTTACATGGCAGGTGGTCGGAACGGCGACGGCTCCCCGCTGGCGTTCCACGGCAAGCCGTTCCCCACTTACGAACTGACGAGCAGCAAAGCCACCATCAAGCGGGTGCAAACGCGAATCGCAAAGATCGAGGCTGCCAAGGCTGCCGCCCCGGTGGAGGACGAACGCGACGGTTACACCTACAAAGAGGATCAGGAGTCCATGCGGGTTCAGCTTATCTTCCCCGGCAAGCCCGACGACGAAACCCGCGACGTACTCAAGCACAACGGTTTCCACTGGTCGCCCCGCAACGGCGCATGGCAGCGGCAGTTAAACGACGCTGGCAAGTATGCCGCGCACCGTGTCATGGAATTTCTGGACGGCAACGAATAACGAAAACAGCGGACACCCCAGCAGGGCCGCACCGCACAAAAAGCGGCCCCGCCCCAGCCCGAAAGGGTTTCAAGTCGAATATTTCTAATCAAGCTAAGCAAGCTAATCATTCAAGCTAATCATTCAAGCTAATCAAGCTAAACGAATTTGGAGGTTTTCACATGGCAAACGAAAAAAGCAGCAACGAATCCGGCGGCGGCCTGCGCACTGTCACCCTCACTAACGTACAGTGGAACAAGCTGTACATCTATCTGCTCACCACGACGAATTACCGCAAAGAGCAGATCAACGCATGGGAAGAACTGGCGTGCAAAACGAATCCCGACGGTTCCCCGGAATACCCGAACGCCGCGCCCAACGCCGAGTATTGCCGCCAGTTGGAGCACGATTTGTCCGAGATCATCCAGAAAAATTGCTGACGGCATCGGCCCCGGTTCCCCGCCGGGGCATTTCATGCTATACTGTCATTAACGAAACGGAGGCTTTTTATGAAGAACGATTCCAAAGCTATCATGCTTGACAATGGGCTTGTCGTCTGTGAGTCCTGCGGGGCGGAACTTGAGTGCAACCACGAAACGGGCGATATGCCCGATGTTTGCCCAGAGTGCGGCAAGATCATTGATTGGAGCGATTTTCTCATGGTACTTTGAGCGGAGGTGCTTCTATGAACGAAACGCAGACTTTTTATCCCTGGTGCGTGGTTGCCGCCTTTTCCGACGGTTCCCGGCTCACGTTCGGCGGCTCTACCGAAGAGCAGGCCCGCAGCGCAATGGAAGCCGCCAGCAACGAACACGGTGAAATATCCTGGTGGGATCACGTCACCGACACGAATTACGTTGACGGCCAGTATTACCAACTCCTGCCCGATCCGCCCACGCTCCACGTCGTCGATCTCGCAGGGTATGACGGCCCAGTTGACGAAAACGGTTTTCCTGCTGGCTTGCCGGAAGAAATTGCCCGGTATGCTGTGGAGCACGGAGCCGCAGAGGATGAAGCCCAGGTCATTGTCAGGATGCACGAAAGGTGGCGACGCACATGAACATTCTCCCGGAAGAGTGGCAGGCCATTTTGAAGAAAAGCCTATCCGATACGTTCCAGTGTGAGCAGATCATTTCGGGGGACGAACGCCTGCGCAGTCTTGAATCCGCTGTGCAGAAGAACATCTGCACACTCCACGATCTCCCGCCAGACGATGTTATTGTGTCTGGCCGCAAGGATGCACCCGGCGTGTTTACTTTCATCATCACAGAACGAACGCCGGAAATTGTATTTACTTTTGACGCAGACTCTTTTAACGAACACGAATAACGAAAACTCCCTCGACGGAATTACCCGCCGGGGGAGTTTCTTTTGTTCCTATTCGCAAGTTGTTTTTCCAGGGAGCTTTTCGCTCTCGCGGAAGTTCCCACTTTTACGCGCGCGCAAATTCGGCATCATCATAGCCTTTAAGGTTTTTCCGTCACACGAATTTTGCCGCCGCCTGTCGTGGGCTTTTCATGGCGTTTTGATAGATTTTCTATCACGAATCCGCCTTTGTGCTTTTTCTGCTGTTTTTAATCGCGCGCGTCATACGCGCGCAAGAGGATTTCTTCTGCCATTGGCATTTCGTCCAGCATCGGGCCGAGAATGGCAAGTGCAACCTTTTCTTTCCGCTGGGCGGTTATCTCCTTTACCCCCAGTTCCGCCGCAATACTCGTCCAGCCTCTTTGTAACGATTTTTGCGTGTAAACGTACCGCCCGCGCAGAATGATTTTGTAATCACCGTTCATGCGGTCTAATTGGTCACGAATATTATCCCTGTCAGCCAGCAAAACGCCCCTGCGCACCAGCAGGCGGTTTTCTGTGCGTTTGTATTCCTCGCTGCTGTCAGCCAGCTTCACGGCCAGCGACGCGGTGCTGTCGCCCGGAGTGGTTCCATGCGGCATCCCGTCCATGTCCATGCCCTTGATGGGGTTGTAGCGATCCTGCAACTCTGCAAGTTCTCTGTTCACGTCATAGAGCTGTGCTTCAATCCCGCCCAGGTAACGCAAAATCATTTTCGCTTCTTCTGCCTGCATTTTACCCTCCCGCGTTTTGCTCTGTTAGAATTTCCCGAAAATCTGGCCTGCGCCCGGTTCTGCTGCTACCTCGACGCTTCCGCCCATGATCTCCGCCGCCTTGCGGCCAAGCATGGTATGCGCCGCATACTCACCGTCAACGGCCCATTCCAAGAACTGCTCATAGTTCCTGCGAACCTCTTCCACGGCTGCATTGATCTGCGCCCGGTCATAGCCCATTTCTTTTAAGCCCTCCACGAAATAGCGGATTGTCAGGTCGCCAGCATCCCTGCGTTCTGCCAGCGCGTCTTTTTCATGCTGCTTTCGCGGGTACTTTCCAGCCGGGGGAACAAACGACCTGTCCAGCATCGGTTCCGTGCGCTCTCTAAGTAACTGCCGCGCGCGGGTCTGCCCCAGCACAGCGCGCTCCGTTGTGTACACGTCGGCGCGGTTTTTCATGGCCGCCGTCAAACGGTCAAGCGCGTCCTTGTCAAATTCCAGCACATCAAAGGCCGCAATGATGGTGCAGTAGCGCAGTACCTCGTCTGTGGCCTTTCTGTTATCCATGATATTCTTTTTCGCGCTGATTTTCGATGTCGCGCAACGGCTGACAGAATTTCGCGCCATCATGCGCTGTACTGCCGCGTTCGGTCTAGCTTTCATGGTTTATCCTTTCTGCTTTGCAAGCTTCTTCCACGACTTGATCTCCGCCGATGTGTCAGGCGTGATGTGTTCGACAAATTTCCATCCCCGCGGCTCTGCCACAAGGTCGATGAATAAGCGGCGGCGGTAAATATAATCCCGCTGCTGCCTCCTGGTGAATTTGCTTTTTACCTCCACCACCTCCGTTGTGCCGTCTGCATAGGTCAACACAAAGTCTGCGGTGTATCTGGCCGCCGGGAGTTTCACGTTTCCGTATTCCTTTTCCGGGAGCAGGGAAAACGCCCGGTGCGTTTCCACGTTGACGATCTGCCCCCGCTGTACTTTCGGCAGGATCACGCCCATGTAGTAGTTATACTCGCCGCGGGAGTCAAAATCCATGCCTGCGGTTTCGGCAATGCTTGCCTCCGCAGCCATTGACGGCGCGGCAGACGCTTTTTTCTGGCCTCTGGCCGCGATCTGCGCTTCTGCCTGGGCGCGGATGCGGGGCGGCAGGTCGGAAAGTTCAAGCCTCACGCTCAAGGTTGATTCCTCCTGTTCTTCATCCCGGTTTCTTTGCGGTAAAGGCGCACGATCAGATGGCGGGTGCTGTTTCCCGTGATGATGGGTTCGCAGTAGTGCAGGGTATAGCCGGGGTACATTTTCTCCCAGAACACACGATCTTCCAAACGGTTTTCGCAAACGTCCTTGTGTTTGCCGCGGCTCATTTTCCCATCGTTCGGGCGGGGCATTTTGGGCGGTTTCAGCCCGCGGCTCTGCCGCCAGTGCCGTTTGCACCGAACATTTTTCACGATGTACTTAGACAATCCCACAACATAGCCGTGGTCAAAATGCAGCGGTTCGCACCGAGCCATTCCCCGGTCGCCCCATGCCTTTTCTATCATTTCGCGGGTCAAGCCTTTTGTGTGCTGCATAACGATGTGGTGATGATGTCTGCCGATCCACCGTCCATCAACATACGTCATATACTCCGCAACGTCGATCCAGCCCGGATGTTCGATCCCGGCCTTGTCGCACATACGGTACAGCTTTTTCATAGCGGCGGAAAAGTCCTTGTCCACACGCTCCATGTCGCCGGGTGCAGGCAGACGGTCATTGTCGTAGGTGTATGTAACGGAGTAGTCCGTTCTGCGGAAATTACGCTGGATCAGCAGTTCCAGGTATCGCCCGGACTGCCGGAAATTGTATGCTTCTTTCGCAATGGAGCTGGCAAGTTCTTTCTTCTTGCGTGTGCTGGCCTTGTGCTGCTGTTCCGTGATCTCGAAAAAGTCAACCTGCATCGTTTCAGCCGTGGCGTAATCTTTGCCGCAGATGAATTTTTGCTCTCGCACTCTGAAACCGCCTGCCATACTCTCTACGTCCCTCCTTCCGTTCACGTCATGGAACTTTCTTTATCTTGACCCACAAACGAAAGAGGGGAACGATGCAGAGGAACAACGCCGGGCCGCGTTCCCTTTGCTCTCTATTCCGATAAGCTGCTGGAACGCCGCCCTCGTTTTCCCTCTGCACTCCCTTTCCCCGCCGGGGGTAGGTGCATCGTTTTGCTCTTCTTTCTCGTCGTGTCCCTTAACTTAGCTTCCGTATACAAGCCCCTTGCCGCCTCGTCAGGGCGGCTATTTAACGACGGACTACTATGTATAATATATAATGTAAGAGGCTTGCTCTTCGGCGGTTACTTTTTCTTGAGGAAGCCGCCAATGATTTTCTTGTATTCCTTGCTACACTCCGGGCAAAGGTCGCGCTTGCGGCCATGGTCGTCTGTCACTTCTTCCCAGTCCCTCGTCATACGTTCGCGGACACTGTTCATGGTGCTGCACATATCCGTCGGCGCAAACATGGTCTTGCCGCATTTGTCGCAGGTATACTCGACCCCATCCCTAGTCATTTTCATCTTTCCTTTCTTTCCATTCCTGGCAGGTGTTCTCCGGGTCAGTAAAATCCGCCCGGTGTTCGGATAAACCGTTGAAGCATACCCACGAGAAGCTGTCATGCCATGCGCAGGTGGAGCAGTTCTTTTCCATCATTCGCGTTCCTCCCAGTTCCAGCAAGAGCTTTCCGGGTGCGTCGTGGGTTTTGGACGATGTTTGTTAAAGCACGTCCCATCCTGCAAATGCCACCTGCAAAATTCACAGCTTGTGTGCATGATGATTTTTGCGCCGCATTCCGGGCAGTGCTTAAACGTGTACTCGCAAATTTCTTTCTTCCCGTCGTCCGGGTCGATCTTGATTTGCTTCCAGTCCTCAACGTGGATGCCGCACTTGTGGCAAATAAATTCGTCGCAGTCTATGTAGTCCACGTTCTCGTTGTACGTCGGCGGTTGCAGGCTCTCCGGGGTGATTGTTGGTTCAGCTTCCAGACTTCCCAGAATCAGCTTCACCACGTCGATTTTGATTTTTCCATACGTCAGTTCGCCTTTTAATGCAGCCGCTATGTTTTTGAGCACCTGCTCAAAGTGGTTTGCGTCAACCAACCGTTTTTCTTTCACTCTTGCCTTCCTCCTTTGGTTCATATTTCACTTTCAGTTCCACTTTCGGCATCGGCTGATCCGAACGGTTTAGCGGGGAGAAGAAGTCGTTCCACATTCCACCCTCCGGGAAGTCGTGCCACGCCAGGGCATAACGGATTGCCAGCCATACGGATTCTGCCCGGTACGCTTCCCTCAATGTAAACTGGATAGAAGCTGTCGGCACATTCTGCGCCCAGAGCGCGCGCAACCCCGCCCGCATACGGTCACGGAGCCGCATACACTTGTAAAAATCCTGCTCGTGATCCCGGTGGAATTTCTTCCGTCCCTCGGTAGTGTGACACTCTTTCTCCATCTGCTCCACATAGTCCCAGCAGCAGACCTCATTCGTGAAGTCCTCGAACTGTCCCATCCGCAGGCGGAGATATTCTTCACACGCTTGCTTTACTGCTTCCGCCGTTTTTCGGCTCATGGTTATGGTTACGGTTTCCACATCCGCCGGGGGTGACTTTCTTTTCTGTGCCATGCCGATTCTCCTTTCCGCCGGGCCATCCACGGTGCTGGCCGTGTTCAAACTTTTTCACCATTGCGGCTACCTGAATCGCTTCCACTGCCAGATCGACCGCCATTTCACGGATTTCTTGAAGTTCTTCCTGCGAAATTGTTTTGTTTGCCTTGACGGCGTTCCACATTCTCTTTTTGACGTGGAGTTCCAGTGGCATAAGGGCCTGCTCCACCTCTTCCAGTTCTTCACGGACGATGTTCTGGCCCTCGTGCGGGCTTGCAAAAGGCCGGAAGCGCTTGTTTGCGGCGTTCAGTTCCTTGTTTACCAGCTTTCGAACGTCACTTTTGATTACATCCATCTTTCTTCCTCCGTTTATCTGTCCATGTTTTCCAGCCAGTAGATGATTCCGACCCAGAAGCCGATTATTTGAAGCACCCGATCGCTCAATGTACGGCGTTTCTTCTTTTTCTCAAGCTTCTGCGTCAAAACTGCTATGTGCTGCTCTGCAACATTTTTGCTGATTTCTGCTTTTTTCTGTTCGTCCTGAATCTTTCTTTTCAGGAGATAAATTTCTCTTTCCTGGTATGCGCAAACGCTTTCCTGCGCCTTGAGTTTTTCCCAGAGCATAGCGTTCACAGCCTCAGTTGTTGCCTTTTGGCTCTGTCTGATCCGCTCCATTTGCAATGCTTGACCGTTCCAACTTGGATTGTTGTCTTTCATCAGATACGGCGCATTGTACGTCAGTGTTACTTGTTTTTGTTGCATTTGAATGCTTGGGTATTCCCGTATGCAGAACTGCACAAGCACCTGATCCATAGTCATTGCGCGCTTCTGTTCGTACTCCCAAACCCTGCTGTGAATAATCGCCCGCACCAGACTTGCGCTTTCTGCGTCCGCCTTTATTCCCCACTCGACCAGTTCCTCGAATTTTTCTGCCGGGAAAATGTTATCTTTGAAAAACTCTGCGAACTCTTTTGCCCTATCAGATTCCAGGTAAATCCCATCGTGGGCCATAGCCTCGTTATTGAGAAGCTGTACAGCAAAGACCCCTGTTTCTTTGAACCGTTCAATGTCAATTTCCGGCACAACGTATATATTCATTCCGTTGCCCCCTCGTCTTTGACCTTGAGACCCAGAAAATCGGCTACGCCATAGCTTCCGTCGCCGCAGAAGTGGCACTCATACAGCGTCGGTTCCATGACTTCTTCCGGCTTTTTCTGCCTTACGGCCCGGTACATCATGTCCATTACAAACCGCTGGTTGCTCTTTTCTCCGCTGGTTGAGCATTCCACATACTCTTTGCCGCACAGGCGGCACTTGTATATAGCGTCAAGTCTCTTCATCGTCCGCCTCGGTTTCCTCGTTGCCTCCTGTCGGCCAGCACTGGCGCGTTATGTCCACCGTGCCGTCCTTTAAGCCCTCCACGCGCAGGAGCGTCAATGCTTCCAGAAGCGAATCCCGCAGGGCCTCTTTCACATCCGGCTGCATGATCGCTGCCCGGACAGAAAATCCGTCCTTTACTACGATGTACTTTTCACCCTGGCTGGATGTCCGCAGATAGAACGCCATGTACGCAGAATTTGCAAATTCACCCTGCAATGGGGCCAGATCGTCGGCGGTGGCAATGGCGATCACGTTCTTTTGCTCGTCCGTCAGCAGGCGGAGTTCCTGGCCGTGAATCGACACGTCAATGTCCATCGTCACCAGCCGGATTTCTCCCTCCACACTGTCGGTCAGGTTGTATCCCTCAAGCCATGTCGCATCCTCGTCGGTGAAGTCGTTGTAGGCGATATTCTCCATCGTCTTAGGGCCGATGCCAAACATCATAGCGGTTTCGTCCCGGTCGATGGGCTTCGGGTAGCCGTTCAGACGATAGATGCCGTGTGCCGTCATAATCCATACTTCATGCAGCGGGCCGACGTAGTGAACGCCGCACACCCCGCTTGCCTTGATGTTCTTTGCGATAGCTGCAAGTCTCATTTTCTGATTACCTCCACGTCCGGCTTTTCTGTCTCTCTGAATCTCGGATAAAACGTCATTGCGCACATCCTTGCTTCATGGAGTGCGGCCTTTACACTTGCCGCATCGAGTTTGTACGGCAGATACATTGGTTGCTTCGTGTAGCTGTCGATTCCGTGCAGGACTATGCTATATCTTTCCATCGTTTTCTCCTTTCGTCTTATTTTTCTCTGCGGGCAATCCCGGAATTGAACCGGGGCGGGCCTGTCCCTTGCTCATAAAAAGGAGCCGCCGCGTGGGCGGCTCCTTAAAAACTTAGTTGATGCCGTTGATAATGGGGATGCTGTTGCCGTCGCCAACGTAGGTAGGCAGTTCGCCGTTCCACAGGGATTCCACGTTGGTGATCTTGTAGTATTCCAGCAAGTTATTATTCAAGCTGTCATTCAGCGCACGGTTCGCCTCAGCCTTTTTCTCGGCTACATACAACTCCGCGTCTGCTGCCACCTTGGATTTTTCTGCCTCGGCATTTGCGGCGATCAGGTCAGCGTCCGCCGTGGCCTGGGCCTCGACGCGGCGTTTTTCTGCGTCCGTTTCCGCCTTTTCCTTTTCCTGCTGGGCTTTTACCTTTGCCTCCACCGCATCGGTGAATGTGTCGGTGAAGTCAAAATTCGTCACGGAAATGTACTGCAAGTCGATGTTGTACCCGGCCAGCACCTCGCGGAGTTTTGCATCCATCTGCGCTGCTACCGCATCCCGGTTTGAAATGAGGCTGCTTGCATCGTAGTGCGCCACCACCGCTTTCACCGTTTCCAGCACGCGGGGAGTAATCAGCGTGTCCTCGTACTTCTTGCCAACGGATTTATAAATCGTCATGGCGTTTGCCTGGTTGATACGGTATCCAACGGATACGCTGGTTGCGACCTCCTGAATGTCAGAAGAGAATGCAGATAAATCCATGCTCATTTCCTGCACCCGGTTGTCCATCTTCACGATGGACTGCCAGGGCTGTTTGAACACAATACCTGCGTCCTTTGTGCCGTCCTCGACTTTGCCAAATGTCGTAACGATGCCCGTATAGCCAGTAGGGACGTAGGACACGCAGGAAATGCCGATCATAACCACAGCGACCACCGCCGGGATAATTGCGCTGTTCTTGTACTCTTTTGCCAGGAGCAGCACTGCCAGCGCAAACAGTGCGGCGACCACGCCGATGATGAAGAAAATCATATTTCCTCGCTTTCGCTCATTCGTTTATGTACGGGCGGAAGTTCGGTTGAATCTGATCGTGGCAGGTACGGCCACCATTCATCACATTTCATGTCATTCGTCCTTTCCAGGTTTGAAGTCCACAAAATGTCCTTCCTCGTCTATCTCGAACTCGTCTGCGTTCCATGCTTCTCTGCAAGATGGACAGAACGCCGTCATGCAGTCAATCGGTCCACCTACGTCTTTCGTCCTTTTCTTCAGGAGTTTTCCTCTTTTACCAAGCACCCGGTCATAAGAGAACGCCCAGTGTTCCGATACGATAATTTGCCCGCCGCAGACAGGACAGGCTTTACGTTCTATGCCTTCTTTCATTCGATTCTTCCTATCTCGTCGCCCCATGCGTCCCATCCGGGGCAGCGGTTACGGGCGAAAAGTTCTATCCGTGGCACGTCGCCCATCAGTTCCACGATACGCCGCCGGGTTTCATCCGGCTTTGCGCTGTGTGCTTGAATCGGTGACTCTATCACTTGATGTACGGCATGGTTTTTGATCTGGGCTGCTGCCTTGAATCCGGGTGTCACGCCCAGCAGGCAAATTTCTGCGTTTGCCCTTGTGTACGCTCCCATGCCCCAAAAATTCGTGTTGCTCTTGCGATTTTTCTTGATCCAGACAAAGGCGCAGGTCTTGTACTCAAACCCCCACGCCTCCATAACTCGCAGAGCGTCGGCAATTTGTGGGAATGTGGCCCACATGAAGCACGCCGTCCCCCCCCCCCCGTTAGGCTGTGGACAGGCAGTGCGCAGATGTCGTCCGTCGTCATGGTGTGGTAATGCTGTGCTGCATTGCCCCGGCTTTTCGGCCCTGTTCCGCACTGGCGGTAGCTCCACGGTGGGTCAGCGTATATCACGGAATACTTTTTATCCGGCAAGATCATCTTCTGTTCTCCTTACAAATCGTATGAATAATCTTGGATGTACGGAGGAAACAGCACCTCTCCCAGTATCGGCTTTATTCCCTGCGGGCGCTTCTCTACATCCACCCGGTAATCTTCCAGCAGCATCGTTTCTCCACAGAATGGACACTTTTTGGGTAGCTTTTCATTCGGGATGCCACCTCGCTGATTGTGGCTTATTTCCGTTGTGCAGTAAACGCACCTGTATTTTAGCGCAATTTTCACTGGCGCATTTTCTTCAAAGCTAACTGGAAACCGTTTCTCTTTTGGATATATCTTGTTGTCATAGATGTCATACAGCTTATTGAATCCGCCCTCTGCTTTCTTCATCCAGTTGAATTGCCCCTTGGCGGCATCGTGCAGATTCTTGTAGTGGTTTACGGTCACAGGCATTCCATTGTTGAAGTCCTCGTGTGTCACCCGCGTTTCAAAGCCACATGGGCTGCTTCCGATTGGGCGTGTTTCGATTTCGTACCCATTGACCTTGCTTTCGAGTTTGCCAAAGTCCTTTGCGTCGGTTGTACTCTTTGCGCGGTCGTCCCAGTATTCTGTGGCTCCAACCTTGCGTGGATCATTGTTCCAGGTGTCAACCCACGACGGCAGGTTTTTGTTCACCGCGTCGAACGTCAGACCCCATTTTGCGCAGGCCTCCACAGCATCGTTCAGTTCCTTTCCCGTCCTGCACGTCCACAGAATCAAAGCCGCACCGTTTTCCTGCTCGGACAGAGCCTTGAAGATAACGCCCCAGCGCGGCAGACCGATTTCGGGGTATTTGTTTTCACAAAGCGTCCCGTCAAAATCAATCGCAATTACTTTCTGCATTGTCGCTCCTTTCATTCTGCTTCCCGGATGATCCACACCCGATGTTCACCGTACCCGCTCCATGCCAGCGCATTTTCGTGAGTATCAACCGCAACGTCCAGGTGATAGCCCTGCACGCCTGCGCCCTTGTCTTGCACAATGCGGATGCCCACGCCCTCTATGTACAAAACCGTCCCATAGGGGAGAAGCGTTTGGTCTGCCGCCACCGTCACGTCCGCCTGAATCGGCTGCCCGCTGGCTGTTATGCCGCGTCCCTCCCCGCAAATGTGTTGATACTGCTCCGTGCAGTACGCCGTACACATAAACGTCCCTGCTTCTTCCAGATAAATCTTACCGTCTGCCATCGAATCAAGCCGATCCTGTAAGACAGAAATAGTTTCTTCATCTCGGAGTGCGCGGTCAGACCAGTTCTGAAACCTGCTTGCGTAGATGTCGCGCTCCTGCGTGAGCTGCTGCACTCTGGCGTTCAGCACCGCACCGTTGAATATTGCCAGTCCAAGTGCTGTGCTGCTCAATGCGAGAGAGAGCGTCGGCAGCATAGGCTTTCTCATGATTTCACTTCCTTTTCTCCGAACCATTTCTTTGTTACGGCGATTGGAAACTCTTCAATTTCAGAGGCCCACGCCGCCGTCCCAGCTCCGTATGTTGTTTCCCACACCAGCGGAAACCCGCCGATGCCGTCAAACAGACTTCCCAACTTTGCGCCGTCACCCATGTACGGTTTCATTTTCTGGACGATCCAGAACCATTGCGGAAGTGCGATGCTGTTTCCCAGCGCCTTATACCGCGGGCTGTCTGCCGCCTTGTGCTTTTTCCCTTTGGTGTCCGTCCATTCTCCAATGTCCGTCCATCCGTCCGGGTAGCCTTGCAGACGTTCACATTCCGTCGGCGTAAGGCGGCGAACGATCCAGCTTATCGCCCTTGGCGGCTCCATGTGTTCTATTGCAACCGCCTGTGCATCGTGCATCGTGTCCAGCGTGCCGGACTTTTCTTTTGTGACCGACGCATGGGCTTGTCCGTTTCCGATTCCATAGCTTTCCATGACCTGCGGCCCGGAATGTGATGCTATACTCCGGCAGGTTATGGATGTAGCCGTATCTCCCGTCACAGCCCCGTTGTATAAGTCAACTGCGATTGCGGTATAATCTGTGATCCGGCTTTCGTGATTTCCTGTAATCATCGGCACTATCTGGCCGTTGCCGTTTCCTCGTGCGTCAAACACTTTCACGACAGCGGACGGCGTATGTGCGCTGGCCGCCAGAGGATGGCACGGGTCGCCCCAGTGCGGGTTGCTCCCGTTTTGCGGACTCGTTAATTGCGTGGTGTCGAACGGCAAGGCATCAAACACAATCGGGTCGTGGCCTTTTGCATTGGCCCTCAATGTTCCCACCACGTCATACGACACATCCATCTTGCCGCCGCCCTGATTGTTCAGAATCGGAACAGGCTGGAAAAGCGTCTGATCTTGAAGCGTCGATAGTGTCCCTGTTTTCTCCGTCTGCACCAGCGCTCCCTTGCCGCCGCCTGCACATCCCCCTCTAATTTTCAGGGTATATGCGTTCCGCCCCCCCTCTGCCACCACTCGATCATTTCCAGCAGGGCGGTTTCCAGCAGTTCTTGCAGCTTCTTTCCACGTCGGGATGCTCTGGTCAGGATGCCCCGGCAGGCTTTCGCGCTCAAATAGTATTTCTCCGGCACGTCCGCCTGCAAAATCCACGACAAGAGCGATACGCTTTCTTCTCTGGGGGACTCCCCAATGTTGAGCGTCGAGCTGTCGCCAAGCAAGGCTCCATCCGGCTCCGGCGATTGCTCCGGCTTTGCTCCATCTGCCCCCCCTCGGAGGTCTAGGAACAATAGCGTCTGGCTGTTCCACGCGGGCAAGTTCTTCCAGCACGGTGCGGAAGTCCTCTCCTCCGTTGGAGCTGAACGCTCCTGGTACATTTTCCCAAACAACGAAAGTTGGGTACATTCCATCTGTCGCTTTCCTCATTTCCTTGATGATTCGCACGGCTTCAACAAAAAGCCCCGACCGTCCCCCGGCAAGTCCGGCTCTGCGTCCTGCAATGGACAAATCCTGGCACGGGCTGCCAAACGTGATACAATCCACAGGCTCTATCTGGTCGCCGTGAATCTTTGTAATATCGCCAAGGTGGATCACGCCTCTTTCGCCTCCCAGTTCTCTACGATCCAGCGAATTGCGGCATGGAGTGCGCGCTTCGGGCAGGCTCTAACCGTTGCCATTTTTGCGACCAGCCGAATTGCCGTGCGCACCTTTTCTCTTTCTGCCTCGGTAATTGGCGTAAAGCGATCATCCGCCATATCTTCCAGCAGTTCGATAGCCTCTGAATACAGCATAAAATCGACCTCCTTTGTTTTATTATTTCTTGTGTGGGTGGTTGGAGTCGAACCAACTTTTATCTCGGTGCATCGGGGGAGATAAACGCCGCCGTCGCCGTCAGCCATAGGCGCACCCACATATAAGACCGCCGCCTCCCTGGAGAAAATCGAAAATACGGAGAGGCGGCGGGCGGTCTTATCTTCCTTTAACCAGCAGGGGGAAAGACCTGCCGCCTTTGGCTTGGGCGGGTAGGACAAGGCACTTCTTCGCTTGTGCGGCGGCGCACCCTCTTTCGGCTTCCGTTGCCGTCATGCAGGGTACGACTTGACTAGGAGCAGCATGGTTTTTCACCAGCTTTCGCGTTAGGAGGGACGCTGCCATACGGCACTCTTTCGCCCTGTTGGTGCGCAAATGTTATGGAAAATCGCACCAGCTTCCATGATGCCTATACGCAACCGACGCGGGCGGGGTTCGGCCCCGCTTTCAGTGGATCAGCAGCTACCAACAACTGATCCGCCCCGCGTCACATAAAAGCCGCCGCGCTGACGCGGTGCGTGGCGGCTTTGCAAAATAAGCCAATGGGGTTACTTATTCTTCGGTCGATAGTGCTTGCACGCTTTGTCGTAGCCACCGCACGGCGCGCACCGCGGGATGGTTATTTTGAACGTATGCTCGCACTGTACTTCTCTTGCTGCACCCCTTTGCGGGGCATCCTTGGTGTATGCGCTTCTTGCCAAACGGTTCTCCTTTTTCGCTTTCTGGATGTAACTTGCTCGCCCCATCGGGGCCGGATGTTCTCGTTCGTCCTGCCAGATTTCCCAGCGTTCCGGCTTGTTATAATTTCTTGTCAGCCGCCAACATGGCCAGATGTACCGATAGTAGATTCCACCTTTACAAGCGTCCCATGCTGCAAGTCCGGCAGTTGCTATATATGCAATCTCGGCTTCCGAAAACCCGCTGTTCAAATCTTCCGGCAGGAGTGCAGCATCTCCCGTGATTCTTCTTCCATCCGGCAGATACACAACGTACCTTACCGGGTTTGCATTACCGTTCATCATAGTGGGTGGCGATCATGTCTGCGAAATGCAGGCAGAGGACTTCGGGATAGTGGTCATAGACTGTTCCGAGTGTGTCCCAGCTTTCCTTTCCGCAGTACGCACCCATGTACCAACGAATCGCAATGATTTCTTTCCCGGTCAGCTTGATAAACCGCTGTGCCATAATCACGCTCTCTTCGCCGTGTCCCAGCAGACCGCGATCCTCATAACCGTACTTGTGGAATGCAGTTTCGTGGTACTTGTTGACCTTGCAAATGTCGTGCAGGAGTGCCGCCACCAGCACGGCGTTCTTGTCGCAGTCCTTAAAGGCGTGGTTGGTTTCGCACAGTTCCATTGCCGCATCCGCAACATTGACGGTGTGGGTTACTAGGCCGCCGAAACGGTTGGAGTGGTGCTTAATGCTTGCCGGGAGATCAAAGAGCCCCTGCTTCTCTAATTCGTAGAGCAGTGCATCCGCACCGGGCCGTTTGTGAAGTCCTGCTTTCAGCCACAGTGCTTCAAACTTTTCCCGCGGCTCCATGTCCTCATACAGCCTTTCGTTTGCCATTGCGCTTGCCCTCCTGTTTCTCCTGCCATACCTCTAACCGCTTTACGTTCGCCGGGTCAGAGTAGAAAAGTTCTGCCAAGTCAAGCAGGCTGCGGGTCTGGTATTCCGTAACGATGGGCTGGGCTTTTTTTCTTGCCATTGCCGTACCGCCTTTCTTAGAACTTCCCCATGAGCAGATGTGCGAAAAACTCCGTCATGTTGTCTGTCTGCACACCGCGCTTGCCGCTGATCTTGTCTAGCCATTCTTCCTTGCAGGCTTCGTCGATCATCTTGTGCATAACATTCTTGAGTTCGGCCAGCTCCTTTTCGTTGCTCGCCACGGTCACAAGTACCCCGGATGCAATTCTTCCGGCCAGCATGAGCAGACCAGCTCCCGTCCCGTCCAGACCGATCAGCATTTTCCCGGATTCGTCCCGGCTTGCGTTGATTTTTGCAGGTGTTTTCATGTTCGTTCTCCTTTGGTTTCTGTTTTATATTCGGATGTGGAGGCGCGCCCCGGAGTCAGCACCGGGCGGGCGGGTGAATAACTCCCGCCCTGCACTGGCCGCGCCATATCAAAGGGGCGGTTTGGACAGGTTGCCGCCCCGCCCATGCGGGCCGCCCTGACGTGTTCTTTTTGTCCTCGTCGGGTAGGACACCCGGTAAATCCGATGAACCGGGGTGGCCGTCTGCGTCCCCCGCTTCCGGCCACATGGCAGGCGTGTTTCGGGTCGCCCAGCCCGTGCCGGGTTTTTATTCCCAGCCATCACCGCCGCCGATAAAGACGGCCATCACCAGCAGGAAGAGCCAAACCAGGGCGACGATGCCCCAGCTAAAAGCCGTATCGGACACCCAGCAGAAAAATGCTGCCACCGCCAGTGCTATGACGAACAGGATAATGAGCATCACGCACAGAATAATGATCGTCACTTCTTTTTCCTCCCGCGTTTCTTCTTGTGCTGCTGTGTCTGCCGTGCCTTTGTGCGGTCTTTGCACGGTCGGCAGTACAGCGAAACCAGCGTATCGCACCGACGGTATGCCGCGCCGTCGTGCCTGCGTTTTGAGCAGTTCATTTGCTTCTTCCTTTCCGCCTCGCTACCGCTCGGCGCACAGCTTGCCAGCGAACAGCTTTCAGCGTTTCTTGAAATAAGCGGAACGGCCCCCGAGGTTCCAGTGGGAATTGCTGCGCGGATTGTCGAGGTCCAAGTCGAACAGGCCAGCGCTGCCGCCATTGCTCCACGTGCCGCCCCGACTCGGAAGGTATTCACCTTCCGTTGCATCCACGGCGCAGTACGCCTTTTTCTCGCCAGCAAACAAGCCCAGTTCCATAAGCTGGTCGCTCCAACATTCCATCCGCACATCTTCCCAACTCTCGAAGTTGGCGCGTCCATGCTGCGGTTTCTCGTTGGTGAACTTGATGCCGTCCATTGCATCGACGTAAACCTGGTTGCCGTTGCTGTCCACGATGGGCTTCCAGCCGTCGCCGCAGGTTGTCAGGTCGGTTTCCGGCAGGGCCGCATCGTTGCTCTCCGTCGCCCAGAGTGCGCCGTCCTTGATCCGCAGGCCGCGGATGATCTCACCGACGTTTCCGCACAGGTCATGTACGCCTGTCGGCGTGTGGTCGTGCGTCCAGGTTGCAGGGCCGGAGCCAGTCAGCGTCTTGTTGCTGTCCTTGACGTTCACGCCGCACTCGGTCTGGTCAGCGTGGTACTTGCCGCATCTGGTGTTACCATGCGGCAGAGTGCCATTCTTCCAGCTAAGACAGGCCAGCAAGCCCCACTCCGCCGCGGTCATGCAGTGCCAGCCCTCGCCCTTGGAGAAGCAGGCATCTGCAAACTTGTCCGCGGTAATGTCGGTGACAGGCTCCATGTAGGGCAGGCTGTACGGTTTGCCGTTAATCATGGTGTTCTGGTAGACCGAAATGTAAATCTCGTCGTATACCTCGCCGCCGATGATGAACGCCGGGTGCGGCTTGTCCTTTCCGCCGCGGAACAGGTCTTTGTCGTTCATGCGGCGGAAGCGGTGCATGATGCTGGGAATGCCTGCGTTGTCGTATATTGCAACAACATCCCACTGTGCGCCGGGGGCTACCTCTTCCGGCTCGGTCAAAGGCTTTACCGAATTTGCTTTCTCGTAGGTTTCGCAACTCTCGCAGTCGTCATTGCATCCCACACATTCCGGCTCTCCAACGCCCTCTTCCGGGTCACGGCAGCCGTCCCGGAAGATGGTCGGCAGCACATCAAAGCTGATCTTGTGCGCCTCCTTCACATACTTCAAGAACTGCTCTGCCTGGGCCAGAACTGCGGCATCCTCACCCTCGGCTTTCATGCTCATGGGCGGCCAGTTGATCTTTACTTTCGCCATGCTTCTTTTTCCTTTCTTCTATCTTGCGGTGGATTGCTTCTTTCGCCTTTCTTTTTCTGTCGTCCTCCCGTGCGCGCCACACGCCGTAGGAAAGCCCCGCGGCATCCGCCGCCCGAACGTCCAGCGTCAGGGCATCCGGGGGCGGCTTGCGGTAGCCATTCCCACGGGCGGGGCCGGGGATGTTCCGGCGGGCAGAGCAGCAGGGGCAGTATTTGCTTGCCGGGTTTTCGGCTACAAATACTGTGCCGCAGTCGGCGCACTTTTTCAGCACTCCCGTTACTGCCATTTGCCACGCCTCTCTTCCTGGGCCTTTTTGTATGCAGAGAACCAGCGGTCGAGGGCTTCTTTCTGCCGGACGTACCGACGGTGATTGCGGATCATCGTTACGATGGTGTACGTTACCGTGCAAGCCGCCACGACGACCACTGCCAATGTCGTAAACTTATTCATTGGCTGCCTCCTTGCCCGCCGGGGTGGGCTGTTCTGCCTCCGGCTCCATAGACTTTGCCAGCTTCATGCCCTGAGCCAGCCCTGCCAGGTAGATTTTGGCCGTCGGGTTCTCCGCCAGCACCTTGGCGATCTCTTCACTCTTCATCTTTTCTTTCTCGCTCATGTTCTTCTCACGCTCCTTGTTGTCCGCTCCTTCCCACCGTGATATAATCAGGGTTGGAAAGGAGGTGTTTTGTGTGCCTATCTACTGGATCAATACCAAAGGCAAAGGATTTTCTGACGACCAGATTACAGCGGTAGAACGCAAAGTCGATGATAGCGGTTTTGCGATTGCTAACTATGACCCCGCCCGTCAGGCCATCCACGTTTCCGTCCTTGACGGTCACTCGGCAAGTTCTTTGCCTGCGCTTCCCATTGGTTTGACTTACGAAGAATCATTTGGGGATTGACGGTTGCGGCCTGCTTGTGCAAGAAGCAGGCCGCTTCCTTTTATCCGGGGATAGAACAGCAGATGTGCTTTTCTTTCCAGCTTCTCACGGCGTTTTTGTACTGGTACATTTCCGTCCGATATTTCCCGTAGGACTTCTTGTGCGGGTTATCGTCCGGCATTTCCGGCCATTCCCGTTTTATGTCCTGCCACTGCGCAAGGAAGAACCAAGGGTCAATAATCATTCGTTCCTGCCGCTCTTCCTGCGGAATCGTTTCTCTCGGAAAAATCGCACACTCAAAATTCTTTTTCCAGTCTGTTTCCGGCATTGCCTTGTCGCAGGTGTGGCATTTATAATAGCCATACCAGCCGCCTGTGTGTTCGTTCGGTTCAAACACAAACCCAGACCAGACAATCGTATTGGGTGTCCCGCACTTCGGACACGGAATCATATATCCGCCCCACTTGCGCGCCTCTGCAATGAACTTGTCCTCCCGGTCTTTCTGGCGGAGCTGATTCAAAATCCCGTTCCAAACCTCGTCATTGTTCAGTTTCGCCCGTGCTTTCCGCACCACTTCCTCGAACTCTTCCGGGTTTGGCCGCTTTGGACTTCCCACGCCGCTGATGTCAAGTGTCACGCCAACAGCGGCGCGGTGTCCAGAATCGCACTCCACGCCCTGATAGCTTGCTACTCCATATAAAGGCATAACCTGTTCACCTCCTTTTAATGTTCATCAAGCTAACCCTTTGCGTTCATTATAGTTTATCTAACTATCAATGTCAACCCCTTATTTCTACATTTTTGTTGACTTAACTAACATTCCGTGCTATTATGACATTAAAGGAGGTGAATCCTATAATGAAAGAACGAATCCGTGAAGTGCGAGAACATTTCGGGCTTAGTATGGAAAAGTTTGGCGCTCGTATCGGCATCGGCAAAACGTCCATTAGTCTTTTGGAAAGCGGCAAGAACAATCCATCCGTTCAAACCGTTGCTCTGATCTGCCGCGAGTTCGGGGTCAGTGAGCGCTGGCTCCGCACTGGCGAGGGTGAGATGTTCGAGCAGACACGGGAAACTGTACTGGATCGGCTGGCCGCCGAGTACAGCCTGGACAAAGAGCAGGTTTCGGTGATTGAGAACTTTCTCGATCTGTCCCCGCAGGAGCGCACGCTGTTCCTTACACAGATGCGCAAGGTCTTTGGCGGGCCTGCCGCACAGCCGCCCCGCCGGGTGGATGTGTCCGACGATGTGGCCGCTGCCGTTGTCAACGTGCAGGACGAGGTAGCCCGGTACAACGCCGAGCAGGCCGACGAGGCCGCCAGTGGGGGAAAAGAATCTTCTTCCACAGGTTAGTGCTTGACCGTGCCGCCGCTGAATGGCGCAGGAAGCACCAGTAAAATTCAGCACACAAAAAGAAAAAGCCCACCGGGGGACAAGGCCCGGTAGGCTTTTTCGTGTATGGCAAATAAAAACGCCCCATCTTCTCCGCAGAAAAGACAGGGCGTTTTGGAACGAGTTGAACCTAAACGTGCAACTCTACTTATATAAATGGCTCCCAGATATGATATTTCGGAAATGAATTTAACTTTTTGACTGTTGAAAGTGTGGAAAGATTTATTTTCCCCAGAACTTGCAACGGCTTGCAACAAACTTAAAACTACTTGAAAGGTGGTATTTATGCCTCGCAAAAAGAAACTGCAAGAGGTAGGCGGCCTGCGCCTGGTGGCATACTATCGCTACTCCAACGGCGGCCAGCAGACCGAGCAGAGCATTGAGGGCCAGCGCCGGGACTGTGAGGCCTACGCCAAAGCCCACGGCTACAAGATCGTCCATGAGTATATCGACCGCCACATTTCCGGCAAGAGTGACAGCCGCCCGGCGTTCCAGCAGATGATCTCCGACAGCGACAGTCACCTCTTCGACGCTGTGATCTGCTGGAAAACAGACCGCCTCGCCCGGAGCCGCTACGACTCCATCATCTACAAGACCCGCCTGCGGAAGAACGGGGTCAAGATTCTGTATGCCGCCGAGACGGTGGTAGACGGCCCAGAGGGTATTATCATTGAGGGCTTGATGGAATCCCTGGCCGAGTATTACTCCGCCGAACTGGCGCAGAAACTCCGCCGCGGCCAGCGGGAAAGCGCGCTCAAGTGCATTGCCCTGGGCGGCAACCGCAGCTTTGGCTACGACATCGGGCCGGACAAGCACTACTGCATCAACGAGAAGCAGGCCCCCGCCGTGCGGTACATCTTTGAGCAGTACGCCGCCGGGGCTACCGCCGCCGACATTGTGCGGGAACTGACCGCCCGCGGCTACCGCACCAGCCGGGGCAATCCGTTCAACAAGAACTCTATCTGCCGGATCATCACCAACGAGATGTATCTTGGCGTGTACAAATACGCCGACATCCGCATTGAGGGGGGAGTGCCTGCCATGATCGACCGGGAGCTGTTCAACCGCTGCCAGACCCAGCTTGCCTTTAACCGCGCCCACGGCGGCGGCAAGGGTGCGCCCAGGGCTGACTATGTGCTTGTTGGTAAACTGGACTGCGGCCTGTGCGGTCATGCCATGAAAGGAGCCAGCGCCACGGGTCACACCGGGAGCAAGCACTACTACTACACCTGCACCCAGCACGTCGAGAAGAAGTGTCCCAAGACCTCCATTGAAAAAAACTATCTGGAACAGGTCATCGTGGACGGCGTTGCAAAGTACGTCCTTACCCCGGAAAAGATTTCTCAGATCGTGGACTGCATGATGGAATTGCAGGCCAAGGAGCAGGAGCCGAAAGGCAACCCGGAGAAGGACGCTCTGGAAGCAGAGCTGGCCGAGTGCCGCCGCAAGCAGAACAATATCCTTGAGGCCATCGAAGAGGGCGGCAGCGCCCGCCTTGCGGCCCGCCTGCGCACGCTGGAAGAGCAGGAAGCCCAGCTCACCTTTGCCCTGGGCGAGATCAACAACGCCCCCACGCCGCCCCAGTTCAGCCGGGAAGCGCTCACGTTCATGTTCGAGCAGTTCCGCCGGGAAGAGGACGAGGTGGACGAAGAGTACCGCCGCCGCATCCTGGATACGTTCGTTTCGTCCATCCTGCTGTACGAGGATCGGGCAGAGGTTAAATTCAATATAACCGACCAGAAAACCGGGGACTTTGAGCGGGTGATTTTACCCATTTCTGCAAACAAAAAGCCCCCGGAAGATGACGATACAACGTCAAATTCCGAGGGTTCTACCGCGTTGCGGTTGGTGGAGGCGATGGGAGTCGAACCCATGTCCGAAAAGAGTTCAGCGTAGGTGTCTCCGGGTGCAGGCGATCAACAACATTCCCTCCGCGTCACGCCGGTCGCCAGGCTAACGCATTGGTAGCTTCATGAGTTCCTGCCGGTCCGCAAAGCTTAGGTCCGTTCAGGTGCTGTGTCTAAAGGACGCCCCGGCCCCACACGACACAAGAGTGGGCGGAACGCGCAGCACTCAGGCTGCGAGCAACTGATAATTATTGTTGTCAGTTAATTTTTTGGAGGAGTTTAGAGCAGGTCCCCCACTGCTACCCGCTGCCCAGGCCTCGCTCCCCCCGTCGAAACCTTTACGCCCCCATAAAACACACCTTGCGGTGTGGGTAAGCTTTGAAGTTTCCGGGCAGGAATGCTGCCTGAAATCAATAGTAAACGCCGTTGGATTTAACGGCCCGGTCGATGGAGCGCTTGGCATCGCGCTTGGCGGCATCTGCACGCTTGTCGTAGAGCTTTTTGCCCTTGCACAGGCCCAGCTCCATTTTGACGCGGCCATGCTTGAAGTAGAGCGAAAGCGGCACAAGGGTGTAGCCCTGCAGCTTGCACTGCTGGTGCAGCCGCCGGATCTCGTTCTTGTGGGCCAGCAGCCGCCGCACCCGCATGGGGTCCTGATTGAAGATGTTGCCGTGGTCGTAGGGGGTGATGTGCATTCCCTTGACCAGCAGCTCGCCGTCCTCAATATCGACCCAGCTGTCTTTCAGGTTCACGCCGCCGGCACGCAGGCTCTTGACCTCGGTGCCTTTCAGCTCAACGCCGGTCTCCAGCGCTTCCAGAACGAAATACTCGTGGCGCGCTTCCCGGTTTGTGGCAATCGTCTTGGTTGCCGGACGCTCTTTGGTCGGTGCCATTCCGCGCGCCTCCTTTCTATCGCTTTGGTATCGTTACGTTAGTATATCATATTTTTGTGGATTTTCAAGGTCACTTTTTGAAGAAACTGTAAATCTTTCCCACAAAAAGCGCCTTACAGCTTTTTATAGCCCGCCGGTTCGTCCGCTGCACACCGCCGCTCCATCAGGTAGGTGTCCAGCCAGCGACCGTGGCAGTCCCGGGCAATGCGCTCCCGGCGGCCCACCACGCGGAAACCGCATTTCAGGTGCAGGCCCCGGGAGGGGGCGTTGTCCTGCAGTACCGTGGACTGCAGCGTCCAGTACCCGGCCTGTTCGGCCTCACGGCAGAGCGCTGTGAGCAGATGAAAGCCCAGTCCCTTGCCCCGGAATTTCTCCCCGACATAGATGCTCACCTCGGCCACGCCGCGGTAGCACCAGCGGGGGTCTACCCGATGCAGGGCTGCCCAGCCGGCCACGACCCCATCGTCCAGCACCACCAGGCGGCATTCCCTGGTATGGGATGCGTCCCAGGCGGTGTAGGGCGGGCAGTTGGTCTGGAAGGTGGCGTGCTCGGTGGCAATGCCCTCCAGATATATTTTGGACACGGCAGTCCAATCCTCCGGCATCATGGGCCGGACTGTGATCTCACTCATATTTCCTATCCTGACCGGAGCCGCAGTGCTCCGGTTTCCCCTCATTGCGTGTGCAATATCTTTTTTCAGTATAGCAGAATCTGCCGCAAATCACAATGGAAACCTGTTCACCTCAGACCGGGCAGAGTGTCCGGAATCTGAATACCCGGCCCCCGGAAGCGCGGAGATCACAACGCATGGATTTTGTGGGCAGATTTGTTTTGACAATACCGGCGGGTGTGATACAATAGAACAAAAACCAACCGGTGTCGCCTGTGCAGTCTCATATTATAGTCCTCTGTGTGGGAAAATGCAATCAGGGCGGTGCCGGGGGAAAGGAACGGAACATGAAACAGGCAAAACGAATCATTGCGATGGTGCTGTGTCTGCTGGCACTGCTGGCCCTGCCCGCCGGTGCCGTAATGGAAAAGGGAGAGCCCAACATCACGGCCCAGACCACCATGAAGGAAGTGCGCAACAACCCGGGCATCAAGAACTCTGGCTTCTACACCTACTCGCAGGATAAGGACTGCCCGCCGGGTCAGGCTCTGTGGGAGATGACCACTGTGGAGGGCTACACCAACGAGTATGTGGCCGAAGGCTGTGCCAAGGGGCTGAATCTGGTCATTGAGAACTACAACAATGGCGTGCAGGTCACTCACTCGTTCTATACGGATGCGGAAAAGGCGGCGGACCGCACCAAAAACAACACCGGCCTGTTCTATTTCCCGGCCAAGGCCGAAAATGCCAAGTTTGCGCTGATCCTGGCCGGCAGCGGTGCCAATGAGAGCGCCGAGCTGGAGGAGGGGGCCTGCACGGCCTGGCAGCTGCATGAGCTGGGCTATGCCGCCTTTATTCTGCGGTATCGCGTCTGGACGGATGCTTCCGATGACGCTCCGCTGGAGGACATCGGCCGGGCCGTGCAGTACATTGAGGAACACGCTGCGGAGTTTGGCATCCAGCCGGAGCAGTACGCCATCGTGGGATATTCCATGGGCGGCCACCTGACGGGTCTGTTCGGCACGGAATCGGTGGGGTATCAGCATTACAATGTGCCCAAGCCTGCCGCCCTGCTGCTGGGCTACCCCATCAACGATATGACCTACATCAAGCCCATCTACCATGTCATTCAGGATATCGGTGCATACGGGCCCAAATACTATACCCGGAACCTTTCGGATGAGATCACGCCGGACTACCCCGCCACCTACCACTGGCACGGTGTGAACGACACGCTGCTGAAAGAGCTGGCCTACTGGCGGCAGGGACCGCAGCTGGAAGCTGCCCTGCAGGCCAATCACGTCAAGCATGTTTACCGGGTGTTCAACAATGCACCTCACGTCTGCGGCATCGGCACCGGAACAGATGCCGAGAACTGGCTGGTGGATGCCACTGCTTTCTGGGAAGAGCAGTGCGCCTGAGAGAAAGGATGAAACAGGATGAAAGATCTGAACGAAGCATTTGTGCATCTGAACGTCGGTCTGCCCGATGATGTAGAGCGGCTGAAGGCCGCGGGCTATTACAAAGAAGCCGTGGCACGGATCGATGAATATCTGGCCGAGGACTGGACGGAGACCCAGAACAGCCCCCGCAGTCAGGGGTTGGAAATGCCGGAGTACGAGCAGCCCGCCAACCCTGTGCCCCACGGCGTGGACGCGCTGCGGGATGCCCTGCTGGTGCAGAAGGAGATCATGTGCCGTCTGCCGCAGGAATACTGCTGGAACGAGGCACAGGCCGTGGCCCGGATGCAGGGCCTTGTGCGGGATTTCACGGTGGAGGAGTTCCGCCAGCTGGTGCATGAGGGCCGGGTGGACTGGCGGTTCGTGGAAGGGGAGAAGCACTACCTTGACCGCTTTGCCGAGACGCTGATCGCCACCCACGCCGACCTTGCCGCCCGTCAGCTCGACCCGCCTGCCCCGGCCACGCTGGCCCGGGAGCGCCGCCACCGCATCCATGACCAGATGGAGCGGGAAGGGCAGGCCAGTGCCCGCATCACGCTGAAGACCAGCGTGGGGATGTCGGATGAGGCCTTTGCCGCCGCTCTGGCCAAGGCAAAGGCAGAGGGCCGGGAGAGCGTGCACGTCCGCGCCTGGCTGCCCATCCCGGCGGAATGCCTGGCCCAGAGCGAGATCGAGCTGCAGAGCTTTACCGAGCAGCCGGGCCGCATCGCCGATGCAAACGCCCCCCAGCGCACGGTCTGCTGGGAGGCTGACCTGACCGAAAACCGCCGCTTCGGGGTGCAGTACCGTTACAAGACAACGGCAGTCTATGCTGACCCGCTGGACTTTGTGCCTGCACCGGAACAGCCGACCTTTGATACCGAGGAGCAGGCCCCGCATATCGTGTTCACACCCTATCTGCGGGCGCTGGCCTCACAGCTGACCGAAGGGATCACCGACCCGGCGGAAAAGGCAAAGCGCATCTATGATTACGTTACCCTGAACGTGCGGTATCACTATCAGCCCGCCTACTTTGTGCAGGAATGCCTGCCCGACCACTGCGCGCGGGACCGGCGCGGTGACTGCGGCATTATGGCCCTGACCTTCATCACCCTCTGCCGTCTGGTGGGCATTCCGGCCCGCTGGCAGAGCGGCTTGTCGGTGTCGCCCACCGGCGTGGGCTGCCACGACTGGGCCATGTTCTACATTGCCCCCAAGGGCTGGATGTATGCCGACTGCTCGTTTGGTGCCTCCATGGCACGGCAGGGCGAGGAAGAGCTGCGCCGCCACTACTTTGGCAGCCTGGACACCGGGCGCATGGTGGCAAACCGCGCCTTTGAGGCACCCTTTGACCCGCCGATGTACGGGTTCCGCTCCGACCCCTATGATAACCAGTCGGGCGAGTGCGAGGTGGACGGCGTGGGCCTTTATGGCGATGCGCTGGATACCCGGAAAGAATTGGTCGATTTCGAGGACTTATAATCAATGGAATTTTTAGCTGGATTGTACACCCTGCTGCTGGTCACCATCTGCCTGCTGCTGGCAGCGGTGCTCTGGAAACTGAACAAGCCCCGGAACGGGGGAGACTACGAGGAGCTCAAGCGCTGGATGCAGCAGCAGCTCGATGCACAGGCAAAAGACTTTGCGGCCAGACAGGCGGCAATGGCGGAGCAGAATTACACCGCCATCCGCAGCGTCAGTGAGACGCTGCAGACCTCAGTGCAGAGCATGAGCACTACACTGGCACAGGGCCAGAGCGGCCAGCAGCAGATCCTGACCCAGCGGCTCCAGAGTCTGGAGGCCGCCAACACCCAGAAGCTGGAAGAGCTGCGCAAGACCCTTGCGGAAAACATGACCGCCCTGCAGGCCGAGAACGCCAAAAAGCTGGATGAGATCCGCCACACCGTGGATGAGCAACTGCAGGATGCCCTGCAGAAGCGGGTGACCGAGAGCTTCAAGGCTGTGAACGACCAGCTGGAACAGGTGTACAAGGGGCTGGGCGAGATGCAGAACCTTGCCGCCGATGTGGGCGGGCTGAAGCAGGTGCTCTCGGGCGTTAAGACCCGCGGCATTCTGGGTGAGATCCAGCTGGGGGCCATTCTGGAAGAGATCCTGGCCCCGGAGCAGTACGAGACCAATGTGGCCACCATCCCGGGCAGCACCCAGCGGGTGGAATATGCCATCAAGATGCCGGGCACGGACGGCGGCACGGTCTGGCTGCCCATCGACTCCAAGTTCCCCGGCGATACCTACGCGCACTTGCAGGATGCCCAGGCCTCCGGCGATGCGCAGGCGGTGGAGAATGCCCGCCATGCGCTGGAACTGGTGCTGCGGAGCGAGGCAAAGGACATCCGGGAAAAGTATGTGGAGCCGCCCTACACCACGACCTTTGGCATCCTCTTCCTGCCTTTTGAAGGGTTGTACGCCGAGGTGGTGAACGCCGGTCTGCTGGAGGTGCTGCAGCGGGATTATCAGGTGAACATTGCAGGCCCCAGCACCATGGCGGCTCTGCTCAACAGCCTGCAGATGGGCTTCAAGACCCTTGCCATCCAGAAGCGCTCCGGCGAGGTCTGGCAGCTGCTGGGTGC
>OFMU01000123.1_pt1 | contig 58540 bp, 48 predicted proteins | sample 1541861 | NCBI WGS metagenome assembly OFMU01 (sample SAMN04209238, study PRJEB22552) | human gut metagenome | biome: gut; material: feces | host: Homo sapiens | place: USA: Oklahoma
TGCTGCTGCTGCTCCTGAGAGTGTTAATGTAGTTAATCCAACTACTAGTGTTAACCAACCTGTTCAACCTACTGTTGATACAGATAACCAAAGTTCTACGCAAGTAGAAACCATTGATGATGTTGTTAGACGCATCTGTACTGATGGTCATAGTTATGTAATGACTACTGTCATTACTAATATTGATTGTCAAGAACGTGCAGGTCGTAATGGCAATTCTTATCTCAATGCGTTTGTTACTATTGCTAGTCCTGTCAAAGGTGCTCAAAGTATGCCTGATGGTACACATCGAATGGGTATTCTTGGTGCTATTCAGATGCCATTCAATCAGATACTACTTGTAATGCGCAAAGACAAGTTCTACGGTAGATTTGTCAACTATGTTGGCGAAGCTGCTGAAGCTGGTTTTGCTAGTATGTATCTGACTGGTGTTGCTGTCAAAGTTCTTTGCCAGTTTGTACCTGCTGGTGTACAAGACCGTAATCCGTTTACTCGTAAAGATAATCTTTACAATGTTGTGGATTATGATAGATATGTATATCATATTGTAGGTATCGAACAGCCTGCTGACCCTGTTCTTGTTGGTGCATATAATGTACTTATCAAGCAGATTATGGAGGACGCTCGTGCTGCCATTGCTGCCAAGCGTGAGGCTAAAGCTAAAGCGGCTAGTTTTGTTGCTACTGCAATGAGTGATGACGATATGCCATTCTAATGAACATGACGCTACTGACCTTCGGGTTGGTAGCGTTTGTGTTATCAACAATAGTTTTGTTGATGCTGTTGCTAGTGTTCAACATGGAAATGCTCATTATCAACATTAAATAGATTGCAGCAAACGAACTTAACAGTCTGATAAGTCTTATCAGTCATGAACTAGCTGCAAGTTCTGATAAGTCTTATCCTAATATTAAACATAATGAAAGTACATCGTATTATTACTACTATTGAAGTTGAGAATGATAATTCTATAACTTCTGTTGAACTTACTAAACTTTATCCTGCTAATGCTGATATTCCTCTCGCTATTACCAATATAATTACTAATGGTAATGCTGATGATATCAAACAAGTATATACTGTTGTTAATGATTGTAGAGGTCTTATTAACGATAAACTAAAAAGTATCGCTTATAGTCTTAATAATTGCTTTGATATTAATAAACTCGATGAAATTACTGACGATAATTCTACTAATGAAATTAATGATGATTTATTCCTATAACATTTTGTTATACTGATATTGGTCATGGAGATTTACTCTCATAACAAAAAGTTATAGAGATGAAATTAGAGGTGACTAGAGGTATTGAATGTGGAGAAAGAGGATATGGAGATGAAAGTGGTGAATGTGGAGTTTGTGGAGAATGAGATTGTGGAGTTGGATGTGGTTCAAATAGGGTTAAATTGAGGTTGAATGTGGAGATGAAAGTGATTGTGGTGAAGATGAATGTGGAATTGAATGTGGAGATGGTCATGCTGAAGGGACTAGTCCCGCTGCCATTCCTCTTCCTCCTCCTCATCCTTCTCCACATCCTATTCCTAATCAATCTAAACCTATTGTTTCACTTCTCTCATTCTCGTTCATTATAACCTTTAGTTATATCTTCATAACCATTAGTTATAACCTCTAGTTATATCATCGTTGTTAGTATCAGTTCCAACTCCTTCTCTTTCTCTCCTATAACTTCTCATTATACTATCATAATCTCTAGTTCTAGCATTATAACCTCTAGTTATATCACTATCAGTTTCAGTCATAGCATCATCATTATCATCTCATTGACGTTCGTCATGACGATTAGTCATACAATCGTTATTAAGACTAGCTCTAACAGCACTATCAAGTCTAATAAGACTTCTAGTCATAATGACCAATAGCATTAGTTCTAGTTAATAATAGCACTATTAATACTATCAGTATTATAATGACTATTAATACTAGTCATGCTAATATTATTGGTGGTATTACTAATGATATTCTTAATATTCTTGATATTACTGATTCTCTTTATACTAATGATACTTTTGATACTATTGATATTTATTATACTCGTGGTAAGTTAATTCCTATTGCTATAACTATTTTAGTTATTTTAATATAGCTATTGATTATTAGTTAGAATTATAGTATAAATAAATTATAATATATTTGGAGTATTATATTTAATTATTATATTTGTCATGTTGTTCAGTAGAGTAATATTGCTACTGATAATAATATTAATCTTAAACTTATAAGTGTTATGGTAAATTTTGATAATGTTACTAGTAATGTTCAATCTAAGCCTAGAAAGAAAACTATGGCTGAAAGTTTAGAAGAAGCTAAACAAGAAGGTAAACTTGTTATTCCTGAAGAAGATACACAAGTTAATGCTGTTGTTAGTAGTGAAACTGTTCAACCTAAGAATAAAACTAGGAAAAAGAAGCAAAGTAAAGTTCGTAAACAGGAAGAACAAACTACTGTTGTTAGTCAAGCTAATGAAGATAATGATTTTAAAGATGCTAAGACTGATAAACGTGGTGTTCCTGTTGGACTTAATGTTCCTCAACATATTCTTGATGTAGTTTGTATTGTTAAATTCAATGCTGCATTTAGACGCCATACTTCTCTTAATATTCTTCATACTCTTGAAGATGATGGAAGAATATATAACTCTAAAGGTGCTTATGTTGACTTCTTATGGAATAAGTTTAGAGTTACTGCTGATGGTGGTCTTCGTAGAGAATATAGATATACAGATGATTTATTCATTGATGCTTTAGTTAAAGCTCATGCTGATGTTGCTAGTGATAGTCAGCGAGTTATTGGTATTATGATTGATACTGAAACTGAACTTCATAAAAAGAATAAAGATTCTGAAGCTAGCTAAGTTTGTAGTATAGACTCCCCGTAGAGGATGGATAGTGCTGTTGAGCTTGTTAAAGCTAATTCTCATTTGTCTGCCATTTTTATCCATTTTGTTTATTTGGTTTGTTATAGTTAACACGTTGATGATAACTATCCTCTACTCGGAGTTTATTTTATATATAAAGATATGGAAAGAACTGATATTTATTTTGTTGAAGATGATACATATTTCAATAATAATGTTGAAGGTGTTGAAATTCATGCAGAATGTCTAAGTCAAGATTTTGACGATATTGCTTGGGAACCAATAGTTGATGATAGTCCTATTGTTGACCCTGAAAATGATGTTTTTGGTTATTACGATTAAATAAATAAAATTATGGAAAATATTAATATTAAAGTTATTCTTGATGAAGTTTTTAGTAAATCTTGTAATAATATTGCTTGTGATACCTGTAAATATAAAGAAGATTGTAATCTTCTTAATAAATTCATTAATGATATTAAAGATAAAGGTTTATCTCCAGACCAATATGCTAGAGGTTTAGCTTTATTTATATATGTTCTTGAAGAACAAAAATATCTTAATGATTTTGGTAAAACTCAAGAAGATATTATTAAACTTGCTACTGAAGATGGATTTGAACTTGATTGGCTTATTAATCGTTGGGATAGTATAATTGAAGATAAAGATATTCTTAAACCTATTATTGCTGTTTTTCCTAAATATGCTAAAGATATGATTATTAATGTTGTTGAAACTAATACTAAAATTAATCATTTTATAAGTCGACATATTGTTGATAGTTCTTATGAAGAACGTAATGAAATTATTAAAATGGTTAATCAATCTGTTGATAATAATAAACAAGAGAATAAGTTTAAGAATATTAGTAATGATGAAATTTATGCTGAAATTAAACGTAGAAAAGCAAATGAATCTGCTAAATAATCCCACATAATTTTGATTGTATTTCTAACACTATTGTCTGCGAAGATAATAGTGTTATTTCACTTGCTGATGATGGAGGAATTGAACTCCGAAACTATGATATTGCTATTATCCGTTTTAATTTCTAAAATTGTAACTTTTGTAATAGTACAGTCTGTGAAGATAGTGCTATTAATATTTATCATAGTCCAAGTGTTATATGTCATATTTGATTTGGTGTTAATTATTCTATTATTATTGATTGTGAAATTAGTAATGATGTCTGTGTCAAACATTTCGTTTTATATGATTTCGTATTTGTAGTTTTGCCTAGCATTGTCTGTGAAGATAGTGCTAGGCTTTTTAGTATGTATATTATTAACTTTAAATATATAATTAAAATGGATAATTATGATTCTTTTATTTTTGATGGTCTATTAGATAGATACATTGAAGAACAAGCTAAGTTTAAAAAAGGACAAGTAGTTTATATGGAATATACTTATCAATATCATAATCAAACTAAGCTTGGTGTTTGTGTTGGTATTGTAACCGAAGTTGGAATTACTAAAATCGAACGTACAGTAGGTAATAATAAATATATTAATTATCCTATTGTATATGCTGTAACTCATGCTAAAGGTGTTAGTCGTTGTGTTAGTGAATGTAAACTTGGTTCTGTATCTGAACATATTCTTAAAGAACGTCTTAAACGTGATGGTAAGAATAATGAACAGAATAATGAGCCTGCTACAAATGACTAGCTATTTACGCTCATGGTACATTCACAGATACGGTTCTTTTGCTCTCTTTTGAATTTTCATATATAATCTGATTAATCTATCACGATTAATATTGAGTTCAATACAGGGCAAAAGAACTAGCTAATAAATGTTAAACTAAAAATTTAATACAGTTCTGTTATGAATTATGTTGCTTATAAGAATATTGATGGTACTATTACATCTGGATTTAAAGTTAAACTTTATGATATAGTTACTTTAAATACTGGTTATTGGAAAGATAAACTTGCTATTGTTATATATATTAATGAAGATAAAAAACAAATTAAAGTTCGTATTATTGAATGCGGTATGAACTTAACTCTTAAAATTAAAGATGTTCAATTTGTTAATCATAATAATAGAACTGCTGCTCGTTCTTATATTGATTTATGTAATAAACTATCTAAAACCTTTCGTGATAAATATACTGATAAACAGTATATAAAAGATAATTGGTTTACTGATAAGTTTATTATTAATGATATAACTGCTGATACTATTGCTAAAGGTATTGGTCAATATATTACTAATACTGATAGTGATAGATATTCTGTTAGTGTTATTATGTGGCTTAGTGATATTAAAGATTATATAGATGCTTTACTTAAATATGGTGATTTTGATTTTGTTGCTAAAGTATTTAAAATTTATAATATTACTGATACTAGATTTGAACTTATTCGTAAACTTTATCATTATTTCTATGATTGAAAATGTTTCTCATTTTATACTTAGTATGATATTTGGTTTATCTGTATATCTTTTTATAAGAATTACCATTGTTAGTAAAAAACTAGATATACTTATTAGAGATATTAATGATACTCAAAATTGGATTAGAAAGATTCAAATTGATATTTGCGATATTAATAAACAACAGGAAGTTAAAAGAGATAGAGATAGAAATAGACTAAGTACCATTGAAGATAGGATTGGTAAACTTGCTAGTGATTTTAATGATATTATTAGAAAGAAAGTTTAATGACTAGCTTGCTTCCATCCTCTACGGGGGGTCGCCACGGAGCGTAGCGTAGTGGCTCTACTAATCTAACTATTATTGAATTTATTATAGTTTTAACTATTAAATATAATTGTTTTATTAATCTTTAAAAATGTAAAGTACTTATGAAAAAGTATGATGAAGTTTCTGTTGTTCGTCAACTTAATAATGTTGGCGCTATTATTGGAATCAATCCTGTTAGTAAAGTTATTAAAGTAGCTAAGAATAGTTCTATTGGTAATGGAACTAGTGGTAAGATTGATTTTCTTTCTCATTATTGTGGTTATCATGTTGATATTGTTGATGTTATTCAACAACAAAAAGAACGTGATGAAGAAATTGCTGCTAAGAAAGCTGCTAAAAAGGCTGCTCGTAAAGCTAAGTTTGCAGAAGATAATACTTTTAAAGGTATTACTCGTGCTGTTGATAAACGTATGCGTACTATTAAAAGAAAGTAGTATGCTATGGTTAGCTTTAAATTCTCATTTGGAATTGTAGGTAAATCCAAAGAGAAAGGAATAGCCAATAAATATGTTATTATAGTTGCTAAATGTGAAGGTATTATTAGATATATTGATGGTACTTATAAAGTAGAATACAATGGCAAACTATATAGCATTACAGGTGAAAGTTACAGAACTAAAGGAAAGAAAGTTGTTTATGCTCGTCGATTAGATGAATATAATCATAGAATTAAAATTATAAGAGATAGTGAAAATAGAAAAACTGTTGACACTAGATTTTATATTCCTTTTGCTGCTGGACTTATAGCTAAAGGTAAAATTGTTAAAATGCCTTTTGCTAAGGAATTGTTTCATATTACTACATGTTATAATCGTGGTGATAGTGAATCTACTATTTTAGCTTTTCAAGAATGGAAAGAATATGAAGATAAAGTTAAAAATAATCTTATTGATGTAAACAACGAATTGTAATGATTGGTAATCTTAATATTGCTAATAGTAATAGAAAAGATACTAACATTAAGTTTACTAAAGACCAAGAAATAGCTGTGCATGAACTTATTGAGTTTCTTGCACAGCCTTGGGATGATAAGAAATATATTAATGCTCTTTGTGGTGCTGGAGGTACAGGTAAGACATTTGTTATTAAATATGTTATTAATAATTGCAAATGGTCTGGTGGTGTTATAGGTTGTGCTGCTCCTACACATAAAGCTTGTAGAGTTCTTAGTAATTCTATTGGTGGAAAAGAAGTTAATACTATTCAATCATTATTTGGTTTTAGACTTGATGTTAATATTGAAAATTTTGATCCTGAAAATCCTGCCTTTAATCCTGTTGGAAAAGATAAACTAGATGGTCTTAAAGTTTTAATTATTGATGAAGCTTCTATGCTTAATGCTAAACTTGTTAAGTATATTAGTAATAAATGTAAGAAGCTTCAAATTAAAGTTATAATGCTTGGTGACTCTAGTCAGCTTCCACCTGTTAATGAGAAAACTAGTCAAGCTTTTCTTATTGCTAGTAATACTTATTATCTTAAAGAAGTTGTACGACAAGGAAATAATAACCCTATTAGTAAACTTCTTAAACTTCTTCGAGAAGATATAGATAATAAGAATGGATGGAGATTTCTTGATTATATATCTAAAAATAGACAAGATTATAATGAGGAAACTAAAGGATTTTATGTTTGTGGTCAAACTGAATTTTCTGATTTAATTGATACTTGTTTTAATGATGAAGAATATACTAAAAATATTGATTTGTATCGTATTATAGCTTATACTAATAGTCGTGTTGCACAATGGAATAACCATGTAAGACATATGATTATTCAAGATGCTGATAAAAGTCTTATTACTCGTAATGATTTAATAATGAGTTATACTACTGTTGTTAATGTTTTTAATGATATTATTATAAACAATAGTGAAGAATATATTGTTAAAGATATTGTTGATACAATTGATAATGATTATGAGTTTAAAGGATTTCTTATTAAGTTTCAAGCTATTCATGGTGGTGCTATAACTCAACCTTTATTTGTTATTGACCATTATGATAACTATACATTTCAGATGTATTATAAGAAGTTGACTAGTCTTATTGATGATGCTAAAAAAGCTAGTAGTTCTGAACGTGGAAGTAAATGGAAACAATATTTTGATTTTAAACGTAAATATCTTATCGCTTCTAATATTACGAATAGTAATGGTAAGATTTTATTTAGTAGAGATTTAGATTATGGTTTTGCAATTACTTCTCATAGAGCACAAGGTTCTACTTATAAAAATGTATTTGTAGATATTAACGATATGATTTATGATAAATATGGTCATCCTTATACTAATAGAGATGAAATACTTCGTAGATTGTATGTTGCTTGTTCTCGCGCTAGTAATCAATTAGTATTATCTTATGGCAAGTAAAACTGTTGACGAATATCCTGATTGTGAAAGATGTCCAAATCGTATATTTAATACAGGTAAATATATACAAGGTGGTAGAGGAAGTATTCATGGAGATATTGTTTTCCTATTTCCTAGAGGTGATAGAAATTATTGTGAAGGTTATCAATTATTTACTGATATTGGTAATCTTTATGATGAATATTCTGGACGTAATAATACTGAAGATGTATATATGACTTATAGTATTAAATGTGCTTGTTCTAATAATTATAATACATATCTTACTGCTATTAATAAATGTCGTAATATTCTATGGAAAGAATTAGCTAGAATTAATTATAAGTATCTATTTATATTTGGTGATGCTTATCGTAGTATTAGTGATAATCCAATTCCTAGATTTATGGCTACTGGTGGTAAGTATATATTTAATAATTATTCGCCTCTTGTTAAATTTAAAGATGATAATCTTTATCATATATTTAAACAGCGTTTTGCTGATGATGTTAATTGGGTTACTAAAAATAGAAATAATTATGGTATAATATAAATGATTAATTGTATAGCTTATGATGTTGAAGTTTTAAGAAATTTCTTTTCTATTACTTTTGTTAGTATTAATAGTTATCTTAAAGTTTTTAAAGATTGTGTTAATGCTGATGGAAAAGCTATTCCTTTAGTTCAGAAACTATCTGTTGAAGAAATTAAAGCTCGTCTTGAAACTGTTGAAAAACATAGTTTTCATATAACAGATAAAGATGATAATCAATTACTTTCTATGATAGGTTATATTAATAAAACTAGATGTTATAAAGATTCTAATGGAAATATTATTCGTACTGACTTGTATGGATTTAATAATTTCAATTATGATAATCTTATGATTGCTGCTTTACTTAGTTTTTATATGCGTACGAATAGTACGAAAGAACTTATTAATAAGTTATATGAAACTAGTAAAACTATTATTTCTAGTCAAGATGATAAAGATAAATTTAAAACTGATTTTTATCTTAATAGTCTTAGAAAATATAAACTACCATTTACAGGTGTTGATGTAATGCGTATATTTGCTCTTAATAAAGCAAGTGTAGTTGTAGATAGTAAAACTGGTGAACGTAAACCTGTTCCTAAAGGTTTAAAACAAACTTCAATTAATCTTCAATGGTATGAACTTCTAGAATATGAACTTCCTGATATTAATGAAAAAGAAGCTGAATTATATGATGAAATTCCTAATCTTAAAGGAATGACTGTTCAACAACTTAATAAGTTTGTTGATAAATGGGATAGATTTATTCTTGATGAATATATTGAACCTATGATGCACTATAATCTTAATGATGTTTTTATAGTTGCTGAAATTGTTCGTCTTTATCCTGAAGAAATTAAATCTCGTTATACTATTAGTAAGGCTTATAATGTAGATGTTCTTAATTCTAGTCGTAGTAAAACTGCTGATATTCTTTTTGAGAAGTTTTATAGTAAGTTTAGTGGTCTTGCTCCAGAACAATGGAAAGGCAAGAAAACTGAAAGAACTGCTATGAGTTTTAAAAAAGTTATTTTTCCTTTTATTAAATTTAAAACTAAACCTATGCAAGACTTTCTTAATGAATGTCTTAAAATTACTATTTATAGAGTTAATAAAGATGCGTTTAGTAAAGAAATTAAGATTGGAAATGTAACTTATACTGTTGCAACTGGTGGTTTACATAGTCAAGATAATCCTGTTGAACTTTGGAGTAGTGGAAAAGAATTATTTCCATCCTCTACGGGGAGTCAACACGATGCCCTTAACCGCGATGATGATTATATTTATATTCATGCTGATATTAATAGTATGTATCCTAGTATTATTGCTGCTCATAAAGTAGCTCCAGCTCATCTTGACACTAATGCTTTTTGTAATCTTATTGCATGGCTTAAAAATAAACGAGTTGAAGTTAAACATAGTAGCGAAGATGTTGTAGATGGAATTGATAGAGATACTTTAGCTTTAGTTTTAAAGATTGTTATTAATTCTGTTTATGGTAAACTTGGATTTGAAAAAGGTAATCTTTATGATAGATTAGCTATGCTTAAAACTACTATTAACGGACAATTAATGATGTTAATGTTGGTTGAGGAATTGGAATTAAATAACATTCATGTGTTAAGTGCTAATACAGATGGTATTGTTATTAAACTTTATAAACGAGATATTGATATTTATAATAGTATTAAAGATGTTTGGGAACAAACTACTAAACTTAAATTTGATACTGATTATTATCATTGTCTTGTTAGTAGAGATATAAATAATTATCTTAGCCAATTTAGAATTATTAAAAATGGTGTTCATAAACTTAAACTTGAATCTAAAGGTGCTCTTAATCCTATGATGTATTCTTTAGATTTAACTAAAGGTTATTCTATGCCTATTGTTGCTCAAGCTATTGAAAACTATTTTCTTAAGAATAAACCTGTAATGGATACTCTTCAAGAAGCTACTAATATTCTTGATTTTTGTCTTACTCAAAATGTAGGTAAACAATTTCATGTAGAAGAAACTAAGATTGAAAATGGACAAATTATTCATGTTATTTGTCAAAGATATGTTAGGTTTTATGTTTCTAATAGAGGCTATATTATTGAAAAAGTTCATAATGATAATGGTTCTCGTAGTAGAATGGCGGCTGGTTCTGTTGTAACGGTTATTAATAGTCTTGATGATAAAGATATTTCTCTTAGAGATATTAATTTTAAATTTTATTATCAAGAAGCTATGAAGATTATTAATCCTATCAAACTTAAGATTTCTCCTAAAGGTAAAGGTAAAAGTAAAATTAAAAAATATAGCGGTATGTATAATCCTATTTTTAATGAAGATGATTTTGGATGAGAAATATAGTTGAAGAAACTTATGATAGACTAATTAATAAATGGGGTTCTAAAGAATATAAAGGTATTGGAACTATTAATTGTGTTCCGCCTGTTGATTATTGTGAAATTATAAGTAGAATTATTAGTCTTATGAGAAATAAGAATGATAATATTAAAATACTTATTGTTACAGATAATTGGAAAAGAAGAACTGAAATTGTTGATGGTCTTAAAAATCATAATATAAATATAGATACTATTAATATTCTTACTCATACTTATGTTAATAGTAAATATAATTATAATTATGATATTTCTATTGTTGTTGGAGTTAACGAATGGAATTTATCTTGTAATACAGTTTTTAATCATGCTAGATTTAAACTTATGATTCTAACTGAAAAAACTATTGATACTTCTATGTTAACTAAGATTTATAATAATATTCCACCTATTAATAATATTCTAAATTCTAGTGGTATGCGAGCTATACTCCCCGTAGAGGAACACAGAGAGCAGATTTTATTTACTAGTCAAGAAGATATTACTAATTACGATAAATATACTGAATTTATTACTCAGACTATTCAAGTATTTGGTAATCTTGATAATATTAAATGTGCTCGAAATGGTACTCAAGACGGACGTAGTGCTATTCAATATATTACAGAAATAGCTGAATATAATGGATGGAGTGCTGATATGGATATGACTAATCCTTTTAGTAAACAAATTGATGAATGTTATAATCCTCTTGTTCTTGCTGAACGAGTTAAGACTTTTTATAATATTATTCGTGAACGTATGCTTATATGTTCTGATAATGTTTGTAAGCTAGAAAGAATAGTTGAAATTATTAAAGATAATCCTGATAAACGATTTCTTATTATTAGTAAGAGAGGTGAATATGCTGCTACTGTAACTAAATATATTAATGATAAATTAGGTGAAATTTGTGGTGATTATCATGATAAAATTGAGGATAAAGTTCTAGTTGATAGTAATGGTATTCCTGTTTTGTACAAGTCTGGAAGCAAGAAAGGACAGCCAAGAATAATCAAATCTAAGGCTATTTCCACGCTGAATTTGAAGTCTTTTAATGATGGCTTATTAAGAGTATTATCTATAAAAAATAATTCAACTGACAGCCTAGAAACAAGCGTAGACGAATGGATTTTAACCTCATCTTTATGTGATACAATAGATGAACTTATTTATCGTTATAATAATGTTAATTGTAGTCAATCAAAACTTAAAGTACATAAACTTTATATAGCTGGTACTATCGAAGAAGCAAGTCTTAAAAAGGAAAAGTTATCAGTTAATCATGAAGTTATACAGAATATTAATTCTGATATTAGTGCTCAAAATTTTGATGATATTATTTGCTAGTATAAATATAATAGTTATATTTGTTATGTAATCAAAATCGCTCTTTGATAGAATGGATGAAGATAAAGAAGTTAAAGTTAATGATACTACTGTTGCTGTTAGTAATAGTGGTATTGAAAAACAACATGGTGTTCAACATTCTGTTGCTCCATATCAGCTTAATTATATGAGTGAAGCTGAAATTGCAAGTCTTGAAGTATTTATCAAACGTGTTATGCGTAGTGATAAATGTGGTATTAAGTCTGTTGAAGATGGTCTTGCTATTGCAATGAGAGCTAAAGACCTTAGACTTCCATTTTCTACTTGCATTGAACATATTCATGTAGTTCAAGGTAAAACAGGTGTTGATGTTCACATTATTAAGGCATTACTTGTCAAAGGCAGCGTGAGTTGGGAAAAAGTAGATAATTATCGCGCTCTGTACGAATATACAGATGGCTTTAATGCTTATGATGAAGATAAACTTCCATCTGACTGTATTAAGTGTCTTACTCCCAAAGAGGCACAAACTAAAAATACAGAAGATAAAGACCATGAACATATATATGTTTATCCTGTTAAATATTATAAAGATTATAATGGTAATGTATATAAAGAATATCAACTTAATGGTAAGTTTGAAATAGCTACTAATACTAATGAAGCTAAACAAATTGCTTCTACTGGTAAAGTTCCTGTTTATAGAATACCTGCTGTTCCTATTGATTATATTACTAGTTATCGTTTTTATCGTAAAATTGGAGAACGTAATATGGTTGCTACTGGTGAGTTTACTTATAAAGATGCTATTGTTGCTGGATGTTTTGAAAAAGATACTTATAAGAAATATCCTAAAATAATGATAAGTCATAGAGCATTTGTTTATGGTGCTCGTGAAATTGCTAATGATTTAATTATGGGCTGTTTAAGCACAGAAGAATTAAAGACTATGCAAGGTATTGATTTGAGTAATGAAGATATTATTGATATTACTGAAATTCAATAACATAAACAAACTAGAGAAATTATTATTAAACAAAACAGTCGTATGACTGATATTATTCACTTTTTAAATAATTATAATTATGAAAGACTTTAAGAAAGGTTTGAGTTTTGGTATGGGTATTGTTAATGCTGGTCAAAGAGCAGTTAGTGAAGAACCTGAATTGGTAGTTGTTTCTACTCCCGGTGGTTTCCGTATGACTGCCCAAGTTTCTAAAGCTCTCGGCATTGCTCATGGTGAATATGTAATGTTCATTAATAACTGTGCAAATATTGATAATGCTATTATCAATAAAGTACCCGAAGTTGTTGCTTTCTGTGAAGAACAAGGTTTGGATATTGAATCTCCCGAAGCTGCTATTGCTGTTCATGCTGAATTTGATATTTGGGCTTTGGCTAAAGGTATTGCTGAATTAGACAAGAATGGTAATCCTTGCACTACTCGTGTTCGTATGACTAAGAATGATAAGATTAAGTATGTTAATACTTATTTCCAAGAAACTCTTGAAGGTGCTTTATCTTCTTCTAATGAAGAACTTAAAGCTGCTCTTGGTCGTGAAGGTATTACCGAAGATGAACAGAAAGAACTTTTGGTTAGCTGTATTCAAGGTGATGAAGTTGCTAAGATTAAAGGTTCTAAGTGTGCTAATACTGCTGCTTTGTCTGGTATTGGTGTAACTCTTAACTTTACTGATTCTAATGTTTGGAAACAATTGAAAGCTGATATGACTGATGAAGAAGCTACTTCTAAGAATCGTGTTTATACAGTAGATATTGACAACTTGCAAGAAGCTGTTGTTAATAACGGTCATAAAGATATTGTTGTTAAGATTGCAATACTTACCGAATATAAAGATGAAGAACCTGTTCGTATCGGTAAGAAAGCTGAAAAAGAAGAAACTGCTGAATAATCAAATCTTCGTCCTAGAAATATAGTATCTTGAACATAGAGCTGCATTGTTAGTATTGCTAATGGTGCAGCTCTTATTTTATCTAATAATTCTTTTAATTACTTTAATTATGTCGACAGAAAAAGAAATTAAGAATGAAGCTACTGTTGTAGCAAGTGCTGAACAAACTGCTAATGCAGAAGTACAAACTCCTAAAAAACGTAGAGGTAGAGGTATTAATAACGATTTACGTGATGTAACTCGTAAAAAGTTTGATGAACGTACTGATTGTAATAAAGCTAATGGCTTGTTTATTGGTCATCTTGAAGATGTTAAAGTTGATTGGGCTACATTGAAAGATGATGTTCAAGGTATGCCTTCATTTGCTGGTATGAGTATTCCTTATCTTACATTTACTTTTGCTAGTAATCATGAAAATATCAATGAACGTCGTTATGTAACTCAACGTCTTCTTCCTGCTGAAAGTAATGTTGAAACTATTCCCGGTGGTAAAGGTGCTTGGAAAGTTGATAACATTTTCCGCTTTATGAAACATGTATATAATGTATTTGTTCTTAAAGGTCGTGATTTAACAGAAGAAGAAATTGATGCTCTTACTTTGCCTTTTGAAGATTTTGATGAAAATATGCAATATGTACCTGTTGAGGCTGAAGAAGTTATAGCTGGTTATAAGACTGTATTTGAAAATTATGTTAAGTTACTTAACAATAATGGTAAACCTGTTTATAATGATGCTAAAGGTAAACCTATTACTATTTGGATGAAGCTTCTTCGTTTCGTTAAGAATGATGGTAAATGGCGTGCTGTTGTTGGAAGTAAATCTTCATTTGGTGATTTAGGATTTCCTACATTTATCAATGATGGAATTATTGAACTTTATAAAGAACAATCTGCTCCTAGTTTGCATATTGACCCTTATAAAGAAAGTATTGTTTATCAAAAATCTGCCGAACAAGCTAAACAGCCAAATGTTGCTATGCCTGGTGTTAGTGTAATGCCTGGTGTTCAAACTGCTACTCCTATAAATCCTGTTAGTGGATTTAATGGCGGTGGAGATTTTAGCCCATTTGGTGGTGGTAATGATGCTGCTGGTGCTTTTGTTAATCCAACAGAAGATTTGCCATTTTAAAAAATTAAAGTTAGTTAAATAGTTGTATGTAAGAGGATTGGGTACTATTTTAGTACCTAGTCCTCTTTTTTTATATGTTCACGATAAAGGTCAAATTAGAAATATTATGAAAAGAAATATTAGTAATACTATTTTAACTAAAGATTATATTTTCTCTAAAGTTAGTCAAATTACTATTTTTAGTACTTATACTGGAATTAGTGTTGAAGATATACAACATTGCATAGATACAGGAGAATTTATATCTAGTCCTTTTCGTGAAGATACTCATCCTAGTTTTGGTTTTAGATATGATAATAGGAATAAACTTAAAGGAAGAGATTTTGCTGGATATTGGTGGGGAGATTGTATAGATGCTGCTGCAACTGTACTCTCTGAAATTGTTCATAGGCAAATTGATATTTCTATTAAAAGTCAATTTCTATTTGTTCTTAAACATATTGCTTATACTTTTAGAAATATTATTTATGGACAAGATAAAGATGAAAACAACGATTATAATATTGCTAGGGCTATTAGTAATGTACGTAATCATAAACCTATTATTGAACTTGTTACTCGTCCGTGGAATAATTTAGATGCTAAGTATTGGGGACAATTTGGTGTTAATCTTAATTTTCTTAATACTCATTTTGTTTATCCTGTTGACCAATTTTATATTAATCGTTCAACTAATCCTATTCCTAAATATTTTTATGATAAAAATAAAACAGATTTATGTTATGGTTACGTTCTTGGGCAAGATAAAAGAGGAATAGTTAATGTTAAATTGTATTTTCCAAATAGAAATAAGAAAACTGAAATTAAGTTTATAACTAATAGTAATACTATTGAGGGAGTTATTAATCTTGAACTAGATAATTATGACGTTATTATTATAACTAAATCTACTAAAGATAGATTAAGTCTTGAATGTTATCTAAAGAGTATTAATCATTCCATCCTCTACGGGGGGTCTACCCTTGAATCTAAAACTATTGGTGTTGTTAATATTCCACATGAAACTTATAAACTTCGTCAAATTGAATATGATTGGCTTCGTAGTAAACTTAATCGGAATGGTTTTCTTATTAGCCTTATGGATAATGATAGAACTGGTCTTATGGAAGCTGTGATTCTTAAGAATGATTATGATATTATACCTATTATTATTCCTAAAGAACTTGGCGTTAAAGATTTTGCAGAATTGAGAAGTAGTTATTCTACAAATGTTATTAATGAACTAACTCAACAAGTTATTAAATATATAGAAGAGAATTATGGAGAAGAAAGTGAATTTACTTGGGATACGGAAGAAAGTGATACTTTGCCATACTAAAAGTTTAGCTGGTATTACATATACTGTTATGCGTCCAATTACTGAAGAGGATGAACAAAATCTTGATAAATTTGAATATCTTGATATAGATAATAAACGTATTGATAAAAAAGATATTTATTGTTATGGAGAAATTAATCTATCTTCTAATGATGACGTTAAATATATCAAAAAGTTTAGCTTACTTGATACTGATAATGGTGGAACTATTCATAGTAATTTTAATTATCAAGAAGGTTATGCTCTTGTTGAAGGAATAGCTAAAACTTATCCTACATTTGATATTATTGAATGGTTTAAATATAATCATTGTCTTATAGGTAAGCCAGCTCGTATTATTATTTATAAATGTAAGAAAGAAAATCTATGATAATAAAAGGATATGAAGAAAAGCTAGATGATAGAGATATTAGATATATTAATTATGTTATTGATAAATCTACAATGGCTGATGCAATTGAATCTTATATTAAAGATTTAGATTGTACTATTATTTATTCTGATGGTTCTCGTCCTAGACAAACTATTAATTATGGTTATCGTATTACTCTTTCTAGTATTGAATATATTCTTGATAAACTTTATCTTGTTCTAGAACATCATCCAGAAAAAGCTCAAAGTTATATTGATTATCGTAATAGTATTATTAAAAGAATTATTGATATACATGAAAAAAATCTTGATTTCGAGAGAAGAAACCCAGTACGATATTATAGTAAAGAACCAAGGAAACGCACTAGAAGTTCTAACAGAGTTAATCAATCAAAAGATGTCTTTACAGGTAAACCCATTGACGTTAGCACCGGTATTGCAAAGGCTATTAAGCCTAAAAAGGAAACGATTGCTCAGCGTAAAGCTAAACTTCTAGGTGGTAAAGCTGTTAGTTTTGCATTTAATGGTTTAAAAATAAGTGAACATAATGAATAAACTTTATCGTAGAAATAACAATGGTGTGCCTACTGTTTGGTGGGCTGAACTTGACAGTGGTACTAATAGTATCACTGTTTTTTATGGTCTTGTTAGAGGTAATATTCGTAAAGAAGTTTATGCTGTTACTCAAAAAGATGGTCAAAAAGAACTTGAGAGTAGATATAACGATAAGATTAAAAAAGGATATACATATCTTGATGAACTTTGTGATATGCAGGGTTTACCCCCCGTGGAGGATGGAGATAATGATACTCTATTTAATTTTCTAAATACTTATCTGCCTAAAGACCTTAGTAATGGAAATACTAATCTTCTACTTCCAATGCTTGCTAAAACGTATAGTGGTAATGTTTGGAAAAAAGTCAGTTGTATGTATAGTCAGTATAAGATTAATGGTCTGCGTTGTATTGTTACTGCTTATACTCAAAATGATATGTTTAAACCTGTTAGGCTTCGTTTCCAAAGTCGTGAAGGTCTTATTTGGCATACTCTTGGCTATCTTGAAGATTATTTGCTTGCTACTATTAATACAAATATTATCGACGATATGGTTAATGGATTTGCAGCACTTGATGGTGAAGTTTATCTTCCCGGTTATACTGTTAATCAAATTAATCATTTTGTTAAAGATGCTAATTGTGTTGAAAATAAACTTCTTCAGTTTTGGTGTTATGATATTATGATGGAAGGTAATCAAACTCATAGAAATACATATCGTTATCATATTAAAATGCCTACTTGCTTTAATAATATTAAAGAACATTATAATAATAAAGAACGATTGATTATTCTTCCTAGTGGATATATTACTAATGATAATGAAGCTATTGACGCTAGAAATCATTTTATTAATTTAGGATTTGAAGGTCTTATACTTCGTAATGCTGAAACTGATTATCAATATGGTAGACGTAGAGCTAATTATATGGAGAAGTTTAAAGATGCTACTGAAGGAGATTTTATAATTATTGATATTTATAAAGAAAAGAAACGTGATTTACCTATTCTTCTTTGTAAAAATGATATTAATGATGAAAAGTTTGAAACTCGTTTAAGTACTAGTCATATTGTTCAACAGGAAGTTTTATTCGATTCTCAATCTTATATTGGTAGAACTGTTCATATAGATTATGGTGAACGAAGTGGTGTTACTAGAGTTCCATCTCATATTAAAAATGTTGTTATAAATGGAGATACTAGATTATAATGTAATTAAGAATAATAGTTTTGATAGAACTAAATCTTATTTTAGTTGTTATTATAAATCTATTGTTTTATTTACTGATTATGATGCTAAAAGTTATAATTTTGCTATTAGATATAACGATATAACTAAAAGTAATGAACTTTATGTGATTTTGTATAATGATAATAGAATTAATAATAGTGTTCCTATTATTCGAGATGCTAATACTGGATTTAAGTTATATATTCCTAATATAGTTATTAGACTTCTCGATACAAGATTGCGTAATGCTTTTGTTGTGTCTAAAGATGATTTTAATATTAATGTTAAATTTGTAGAAGAACGTAATGGTTTTTGTATTATTTATCATATAGATATTGAATAAGGTGAAGCCTAGTACATAATATAGTGTGCTAGGCTTTTCTGTTTATCAGAGGTTTAAAACTATGTAGAACACGTTCGTAGATATGATTCTTTTTGCCTGTATTCAATTTTATATATTTAAATGATTAATCTATCACGATAAAATTTGTATGTCATGGCAAGCCTTAAAATGCGTCATTCTCACTATGATATTTAACATTAAATTCAGCATCATTATTACTAGTAAATTCCTATTATATTTTTATATTTGTCTTGATAAACAAAAACAAATTATTATGGCTATTAATAAAGTTACTATTGTTGGTATTAAAGGATTCAAAGGAAGTGGTAAAGATACAGTTGCTTCTATGATTAGTTATATCCTTCATGATGGTATTATGAAAGCTAATTATGATACTTGGCTTCTTTATCATAAAAATGGGTTTATTGAAAATGATGAAATAATTATTCATTTTGCTGATAAACTTAAAGATGATATTGCTGCATTTTGTGGTATTGACCGTAAGCTTCTAGATAGGCAAGATATTAAAGAAGAAAATTATTATAATTTTAAAACTGGTATTGTTTCTACTAATATTAAAGAAGCTACTTATGTTGTGGATAAATGGAATGATGCTATATTAAAATATAATGACTTATCTTCATATCTTGTTTTATATAATAATAATGTTAGTATTAAAATTAGAGTTCTTCTTCAATATTATGGTACTAACATTATTAGAAATCATTTTTGGAGAGAAGCTTTTATTCGTTATACTATTAATAAAGCATTTGATATAAGAAATAGTAAAGGACAATGTATCATAGCTGATGCTAGATTTGATAATGATGAATGTAAAGCTATTAAAGATTGTGGAGGAATGATAATTAGAGTAGATAGAAAATCTAGTAATGATAATCATGAAAGTCACGAAAGTGAACAAATAACAATTAATAAAGATGATTATGTTATTGATAATACTGGTACTCTTGTTGGTCTTTTTTATAAAGTTCTTAAATTTGTAACTGATTATATGGTATGAAATTACATCCTATTTTTGGTATAAATGCTCTTGCTAGAGTTTGTATATGTTGTGGTAAGGTTATTGGTTATACTCCACTTGGAAATTCTGTTGAAGAAGATGCTAGTAAGAGTAAACAAATAGCTGAGGCTATTGTATGTAAAGAATGTATAGATAAGCTTGATAGTGAAACTTGCTTTATAGCTTGTGACATGGATAAAGATAATTATATAACTGCTACTTATGATACTTTATGGATTAGAAATAAAGGTCTTAAAGAGTTTTTTAAAGAGCTTGATTCTATACAACCTATTAATATTATACCTAAAGAACATTTTTATAGTGTGTTTGGAAATGTAGTTAAAGATTTTTATAATAATCAAGAAGATGAAAATAATTGAACCTAAAGTTGAACTTTGGCAACAAGGATGTGATGCTAAAGCTCATGTTGCTAGATGTGCAAGAGTTTGTTATGGTAGAACAAGCGGTAATGATGAAGCTACTATTAAACGACTTATTAATGATGAACATTGGAGTATGTTTCGTCATGGAACTTATTATATAATAGCTAATGATAGTGATAAAACTTTAGAAACTATTGTTATTAATTACGCCAATACTATTGGTTTTAGTTATCATTATGAAAAACATGTTTATTATATAACTGTTAATGGTAATTGGGTTTTAGACCATAAAACACAATTTGGTTATATATCTAAATATATTGTTCCTATTGAAGATTTTTGTAATACTGAAATAGGATTTAATATGATGAGATATACTTTTTGTGTTGATACACAAATTAGTACTTCTCGTGAACTAAATCGTGTTAGTCCTAATAGTATTGCTGAAAAATCAACTAGATATGTTTATGAAGATGGAAGTATTTGTAGACCTCATTGGATAAGCAAAAAAGAAGCTGAATTATTTAATAATGATAATAATATTACTTTAAATGAAGCTATAAATGTTTATCTTAATGGATGTAAAAGAGATTTTGAAGAATATAAAATTCTTGTAGATAAATATAAAATCCATCGTCAAGATGCTCGTGGTAAACTTCCTTTTGATACTTCTACTAGATGTATTTATACATATTCCGTAAGAGAATGGCGTCATATTATTGATTTACGTTATTATGGTACTACAGGTACTCCTCATCCTAATGCTAAAATTATTGCTGGTATGATTAGAGATAATTTAATGGAACTTGGTTATGACTTCAGAGATTGATAAACTTAAACATTTTCATATTGAAGATTATAGTGGTATTTATTTTACTGATGAGTTAAATGCCGGTGAAGAATTTCTTTATACTACAATTGGAATTAAAGATGATAAAGAAGTAACATTTCTATGTAAATATATTAAAAATAAACATATTGAGGCTTGTCCTAATTGTGTATTTAATAACTATTTTTGTCATGGTCTTTTATGTAATATTGTTGTTCTTAAAGTAATTAAAGATGAAGAAAAGTAAGCGTTATATTAAAAAGCAAAATAATAAACCTCTTATTAATAAGAAAGTTCTTGTTTAAAAGGTATTCGTCTTGAAGATGTTACTGTTGAACTTGAAGAAGAAGCATATGAAGAAATGAGAAATAATAAATAAATTATTAACTATTTAAATATTAAACTTATGAAAAGAAGATTTTATGGTTTTAATAACCGTTTTAGAACTACTAAAAATACAGAAGCTATTGTATTTGAAAATGGTGGATTTGTTGGTAATCTTGGTTTGAGTAAAAAACTATGGAAAAAGTATATTGAAGCTAGTTATAAATATAGAACTAATACTGATAAAATGACTGCTAGTGATTATACTCATTTATTTGGTTATTTAAATCCTTATTATCGTTCTGCTTATAATGTATCTAAACGTAGAAAATAATGACAAGTATTTATAATATTACTACTGAACTTGAGGATATATTTCTTGAGTTAGAAGAAAATGGAGGTGAATTAACTCCTGAACTTGAAGAACGCCTTGCTATTACACAAGATAATCTTAAATCTAAACTTGATGGTTACCGTAAAGCATATACTATGTTTAATCTTGAAGCTGAATCTTGTAAAAAAGAAGAGCAACGATTAGCTGTTCTTCGTAAAACTAAAGAAAACAATGCTGAAAGACTTAAAGGAGTTATGCTTGATGCTGTTATTGCTTATGGAGATTTAGGTAAGTCTGGTAATAAAGTTATTAATTTAGTTGATAGTAAACTCTATACTAAGAATAGTAAATGTGTTGAAATTGATGAAAATCTTAATCAAATATTTATTGATTTAGTTCTTGAACATTTACAATCTCTTTGGGATAATGATATGATTGATAGTAATTTTTCATTTAGTAGAGATGTTCTTCTTGAACAAATTAATGATAAATTTACTGAAAAATACCCTGAACAATCTGCTAGACTTAGAGAAGAAACTGGAGGTTATTTTACTCTTGATGATTTAGATTGTATTAAAGTTAAATTTGAAATTGAAAAACCTATTGGTGATTTAGCTAATAAAATTAATTTTGATTTACTTAATACTTTCTTTAATCATCAGCATGAAATGACTAGAAGTAGCAGTGTTAATAAAACTACTATGAAGAATATTCTTAATGATGGTAGAGATATTAGTATAGCTAAACTTGTTGAAAATACTAGTCTTATTATTAAATAATTTGGTTATACTCCTCGTAGAGGACAGAATTAGGTTCATCCTCCACGGGGAGTCAACACTACTAATCTTGCTAATTATGGAACTAGAAGAAAAAGTAAAAGAATTAATAAAATGGTATATGGATACTTATGGTGTTAATAAAGACCAAGCTGTTAGAGATATTGAAAGTGTTATGTTACGTATAAGTCATAAATAATATGTATAAAGTAAAAGGTAAACCTTGGGCTTATTCTGGTGCTATTGATGTATCAGATTGTGCTACTGCTAAAGAAGTTATGCTTAAAGCTGGACTTAATTTTAATGTAGCTAAATGTGAACTAGTTGGTAAAATGCCTATTAAACTTACTGGAACTGATGAAGAACTTGACCGAATTATTAAAGAACAAAAAGAAGGCGCTCATGTTTTTGGTACTGACATTTATCGTAAGTGTGATAACGCCTTTGCTACCTATCGTACTGATTACAATATTCCTTTAGGTGTTGTTAAAAGTAAATATACTATTGTTCAAAACAATGATGCTTTTAATTTCTTTGATGACGCTATTGGTAAAAATTCTGCTATTTGGCAAACTGCTGGATTTTGGGGAAATGGTGAGAGAATATTTGTAAGTGCTAAACTTCCTAATAATATTCTTGTTAAAGGTGACCCTGTTGAAAATTATCTAGTATTTACTAATACTCATGATGGTAGTGGCGGAGTTAAGATTTTATTTACTCCTATTAGAGTTATTTGTCAAAATACTCTTAATGCTGCTATTCGTACTAGTAGTAATTATGTTAGTTTTCGACATACAACTAGTGTTCATAATAAGATTTCTGTTGCACAAGAAATACTTGGAATTAGTAAAATTAAATCTGAAGAATTTGGTCAATATTGTAATTTACTTGCTAATATTAAAGTTACTGACGAAGATGTAATTCAATTTATTGGAGAAAATCTTCTTACTAGTGATGAAATTCAACGTCTAAAAGATACAGGTCATACTATTAAAGATATTGCTTATCGTAGTGGTTTAGCTTTAACTGATAGTAAAATAAGTAGTAGAAAAATGAATGTTATTTCTGATACTTATAGTTATTATTTTGATGGTCCCGGTCAAAGAGATATTCTTGGTACAGCTTGGGGTGCAGTTAATGCTATTAGTGGATATTATTCTAATATAGATAATATTGAAGGTACTAAACGATTTGATAGTATTTGCTATGGTGATAAATCAAGAAAAATAGAAAATGCTTTTGCTCTTGCAGAAGCTCTTTAATTTAATAATTTAATTATATATGGAAGTAAAAGTATTTAAACTGAAAGAGATTAAACTTCTTAGTGGAGATGTTGTGAATGTAGAACAGTATTGTAATGTTCAACCTATTTTACCTGCTTATGGTAAAGAAGGTGATGCTTGTATGGATGTTTATCCTATTCATTATGAATATGATAGAGATAAAGATAGACATATTTATCATACAGGTTTAGCGTTTAATATTGGAGATGATGTTAATGGTGAACCTAATGAAATGTCTTTACGCCCTAGAAGTAATCTTACTAAATCTGATTTTTATATGCCTAATGCTCCTGGTACTCTTGATTGGGGTTATCGTGGAGAACTTCTTATTATTTTTAAGAATCGTACTTCTAGAGATTTAGTTTATGCTGTATCTACTCTTATTGAAATAGTTGATAAACTTAGAGAACATATGCATTTACCTGATAGTATGGTTGGTAATGCTAGACTTAAACTTAATAATGTTAGAACTATAGTTACTAATATTCTTGGTAAAATTTCTACTCCACCATATAATTGTGATGGTAAAGATAGATGTTGTCAACTTATTATTAATAGTGCTCAAAGAATTACTTGGAAAGAAGTTAAATCTATTGAAGAATTAGGAGAAAGTGAACGTGGAAACAAAGGATTTGGAGAAGGAACAGGCGGAGCAGCTAAAGCTTAAAATTGGTGCTCGTTATATTCATAATAAAACATCTAATGAATATATAATTATTAGTATTACTAAAATGAAACATCCAGATACAGGTGAATGGATTCCTGCTGTTATTTATAAAGCTGATGGACTTGAACCTTTATGGTGTAGAAGTGTTGAAAGTTTTAAAAGTCATTTTAGTGATGCTAAAGTTGAAGGTAATGAAGTTTATCTATGAAAAAGTTAATCTTGTTTTATTTACCTGATTGTAATGTTAGTAAACTTTTTGAAGAAAGGCTTCATAAAGCTCTTACTCTACCTGAGTTTGCCGGTAGGTTTAATCTTATTAGGCATAATCTATATACTGATACTGGTAGACAAGAAGCGCGTAGTGTTGGTATTAGTGATGCTCCTACTGCTTATTGTGATGGTGATATTTTACGTGGTGTGCAAAGCGATTACACTATTAGAAAATATCTTCGCAAGCTATTAGGATAGTCATAGATACAGTTCTTTTGCCCTACATTGAATTTTAATTATCATTGTGATTAATCTATCACGATATGAATATCATTCAATGTGGGGCTTTAAAATAGCTAATTTTATAAATTCTCATTATATTATACGAATACTATGGTTAAAATTGAATTTTATTATAAAAGTGCTGATAAAGATAAAACAGAAGCTATGCGAGAAGCTATTGATATAGCTTTATTTGGTACTAATGTTCAATGTAATTTTAAAAATCTTCCTGACCATCTTATTCTTGAAGATATGATACTTGAAAAGGCTGTTGCTGGTAAGAATATTACTGAATATCCTACTTGTATTATATATAGAGATGATACAGAATATAAACGATATAGTAATTCTGTTACTTGGGAAGAACTTCGTAATGATATTAATTATCTTACTGGAGATGAACCTACAAGACAAACAAATAATATATTTGTTGAAGCGTTTATTGATGAACATGATTGTATAACTCGTGCTAAATGTGCTGATGCTATTGCTTGGATGTGGAAATATCAGAATACTAAAGTAGAATATATTCAAACTAATGTTGATAATCCGAATAAGTTTGCTGTTGTAATTAAAGATAGTTGGAGAACTTATGCTACTTATGTATATTCTGATAGTCTTACTACTGAAATGATTAAGAATACTCTTCTTAGAGTTCCTAATACTATTAAAGAAGCTGTTAAAAATAATGCTATTGTGTTATGATACGTATTGATTGTTTTACTAGAGATGGTTGTGATGCTTGTAAAATAGCAATTAAAAATATAACTGATGCTATTAATGAAGCTAATTGTGATATTACTCTTAATATTCGTAATACAAATCTAGATGATATTCTAAGAAAAGAAATTACTAAATTTCCTACTACTGTTATTACTAAAGTCGATAATGATTATAAAAGAAAAGAACTAGCTAGACTTGAAGGTAGCTTTCCTAGTGATTATATTAAAGATATTATTAATAAACTATGGCAGTTAAAGAACTTATAGAAACACTTAAGACTTGTGATGAAAACGCTAATGTTGGTGCTAATTATGCTCGGATTAAAGCTGAAGATAAAATTTGGGAAGGTCTTGGATTTGTTCTTCAATGGGCTAAATATGGACTAAAGAAGTAAATAGTATTAATGCTAATGGTTTATATGTTATACGTAAAGCTGGCTCTAATAGAGCTGGCTTTATTTAATTTGATGATTAGCTTGGAACCGCTACGAGTGCTACGCACTCTTCGCTATACTCCCCGTAGAGGATGGAATGGTAGTTGTGCTAGTAATATTAGTATAGTTATTAATAATAATGATTATATTGATTGAATGAATACTAGTCTATTCCATCCTCCACGGGGAGTTGAGCGTAGCGAAGCGGAGCGTTCTACTAATCCTTAAACTTATAGTCGTTGGCACGATTGAAACCTCGGTAGATAAGCTAGTCTTACTATCGGGGTTTATTTTTATCTTATTGTTAAACTTAAATATATTATAATTATGGTTGCATTTATTGTTCTTCTTGGAATTATATTTGGTGGTGTTAAACTATTGGCTATTGCTAATAATATTAGTGATAATGAAGCTATGGATAAGTATAGTGGAAAACTATTTGTTGTTGGTATTATAGTTTTTATTATTCTTATGTGTGTTATTGGTAATAATGATGATGGTTTTAATTAAAATAAAAGTAAAAGGGCTTGTCTAGGTAGTGATACCATAGGCAAGCCCTTATTTTTTACTAGGTTCAAGTCCATCTTATTCAAATATATCTTTAGCTATATCTTTATAAGGTATAATACTAAGTATATTTTCATCAAGTTTATAATAACTATTATTATTAGGTAAATCAAGAACTCGATTAATACTACGAACAACAGGTATATTACGAACAGCCATAATTTCAAACTTATTCATACCTTTATATCTACCAGTAGTATATTCTTCAGTAAAGTCCTCTTCAATAATAAATCTAGCAGCCATAGCAGTAGTACCAAGTAAGTCATTAATAGTTTGTCCGATAGCAACAGGACTAGACCATAACTTTTTACCTTCAGTATAAGCACCAAATGGAGTAAACGAAGCAGCTTCAGAAGCAAGACGGTCAGCGTGATAAAGCATAAGATTATACATAATACTTTCATCATCATCTCCTCCCATACCAGTTATAGCAATTGCTCCAATAACAGCAGCACCTACATAAAGTAAATCACCTAAATTACGTCTAATATTTGCTTTTTCATGTTCAGGAAGAAGTTCATAATTAAGTTTGAAATTAACAGCAAATGAAAGTAAATTCTTACCATAAGTTTGGAATGCTTTAAGGACATCACTTACATTATTAACTTCTCCTACATTACTTTCTTTAAATGGAATAGTCAAATAATCATAAAGACTAGTATAACTACCTTTTTCAATAGTACCTAGAGTTTCATTATAATAACCATTCCAACGATAACGTTTCTTAAAACCGGGATAAAGATGTTTATGATATTGCATAACCATACCACCCCACCAATGTTGTTCAATATTAGCAGAACCAAGTTTATCATAAACACCATGAACTTTCTTATTTACTTCACGAACTTTATCAATAAATTTAGCATATTCTTTAAGAGTAAGTTTACTATCAGGTTTTATTTGAGCAATTCCATCTTTAAGTTCAAATTGATTATAAATATCTGGAAGTTTAGCAAACTTTTTATCAATATTTTTAATAAGTTCTTTACGTTTAGCTATATATTCTTTTTGTTGTTCTTCATTAAGATAAGTCTTAACAAAATCGAATATAGGATTAGCTTTAAATAGATTATATTTAGTTCGTTTTTTATTATCAGCTTTAGCTTCATCCATGAATTTATTGAATTGTTCAAGTAGAGCTTGGTTCTCCCCTCCACGGGGAGTATTTATTACAGACATAAGAGCATCTTGTTCAGCTTTACGATGATACATTTCTTTACTCATTATATCATAACCACCTCTACCATTATCAACAAGTCTATGAGATTTAAGCATAGCAAATAACATAACATTTTGCATATAATGTTCACCAACAGATTGAGGACTAAATAGTAATCCACGAATTCTACGAATATTTTCTCTAAGACCTTCAGCAGTACTAACTTCAGTTACTCTATCAAAATCAACTACATGACTAAGTTTAATAATAGCATCTTGAAGTGTACTACTATTTTCACTATACATATTAGCCATATAACTAACAGTTCCTTTAATCCATTCAGATTTACCAGCTTCCCAATCTTTAAGATTAATATATTCACCAGCAGCTCGTTCCATAAAGATGTTACTAGAACCAGTAAGAACGTTAGCAATACCACCAGTAATATTCATCATCATATATTTACTGCCAGCAATATTTTGAGCAAGAGAACCAAGTTTAACTAGATTAGGAGTTTTATTATCTTTATATTGTTCAAATACAAGACGACGAATAAAACTTCTAAGATGTGCACTAGTTCTAGTTTGTTTTTCTTGTTTATATTCAATTTCACCACCAGCACTAGCTTCTCTATTTTCACTTATACTACCTTTATAATTTATATCGTAAGCAGTATTACTAGTAATAATTTGGTCAGCAGTATAAAGAAGATTTTTAACTGTTTTAATAGCATTATATCTATTACTTTCAATTAAGAAACTATTAAATACTTCTTCCCAATTACGATTAAGAATATCATTATGAATTTTATTATTATTTTCAATAATTTCATCTCTAGTTTTAATTGCAGCAGCTTTACGTTTACTAAATTCTTCATCACTTTCATCAGGTTCTTTAAATTTAGGTATAGTAGGCAACTGTTGAGTATCTTTATTAACTAACTGAACTAATCTAGGATTAGGAATATCATAATCTTTATCAAAAGTTAAATCTTCATTATTTCTCCAACTAGTATTATTAGGAACATTAGCCGTCCAACCAAGAAAACTAAGAGCTTGTTCAAAGTAATCTTTAACAATCATATCTTTAGATTTAGGTAAAGCTGGAAGATAACCCATATCAATATATCTCTTATTACTATTAGTAAAACAATACTTTTTCATAAGTTCATTTACTTTATTCATAAGTTCAAGTTGATACTCATTAAGACTAGTATAATTAGGATTATCATATCCTGTTCCTATTTTGTACTTATTAACAAAACTACTATATTCTGGATTAACAAGTTCTTCTTTAGGAGTAATATGCATTTGATTAATACGTGGTTCATAATTACCAACAACAGCTGAACCATCATCTTTAATCATTTGCATAGTAGTCCAAATACGAATAGGTTTAATAGTACGAGTATATGGGTCAAAATAATGATTATCTCTATACCATTGTTTATATTCAACACTATCAATACCATATTTGTCAAGAACTTCTCTTTCTTTCATATAATAATATTGAGTAGTAGTTTCTCTAGTTCTCTTTTGAAGAATATTAATTGCAGCAGTTCTATCAATATCAGTCCATTTATCTAAATCTTTAGGTTTAATAATACCATAAATAGTTCGATTAGGTCTTTCTGCAATAGTTCCATTTTCTTCAACTTGTTCACTAAATACTTCTAGCCATTTATCATAATACTTTTTACCTTTAGCAAAAGCTCTATTTTTATCAAGTTCATATTGTTTCCAATTATAAGTAACATCACATTCACTTTCAATAAATTCAGCAACACGTTTTGCTTTAGCTTTATCAGTACTCTTTTCACCTCTAGTAATTTCATTAAATACTTCAAAACCAGTCTTGAGTTGTTCTAAATCTTCTTGACTAATATCAGCAGTATTAAGAGTTCTAGTAACATTATCAAAATATTTTTCAAGTATTTTATTAATAGCTTCTCCTACATTAATTTCTTCTTCGCTCTTAGATTTATTACCTGTAAGATAATTATAAAAATCAGCACGATAAATTCTAAATTCATCTTCAGCAGAACGAATAATACCAACATAAGGCATACCGTTACCTTTAGTATATTTATATTTTCTAACTGTTTCAGCTTTAATAAGAGCTGCACGTTCTTCAGGTATCTTACGCCCATCAACTACATTAAATTCATCTTTAGCTTGAAATTCTTTAATAGCAAGATTAAGAACACTATTACCTTTATTAGCATCTTTAAGTTCTTCAAATGCCCAATTTAAATCTTCTATATCTTTAATATCAAGAATATATCTAGTATTCTTACGAATCCATTCTTTAGCTTCACGATATTCAGGAACTTTCATAAGTTCTTCCATACTAATAAGAAGATTACCATTAGCATCACGTTGACTTTCATATTTACTAATAATAGAAAGTTGTTCTTTAAGTTTAGAATCAAATCCTTCTTTAGCTTGCTTATCATAAAACATTTCTTTAACTTTACGAATATTAGTTTGATAAGCACGAAGTCTTTCAGCTACATTCAAATCATGACCAATTTTTTTATTGCCATCTTCATCGTAAAGACTAGTAAGACTATCCATTTGAGCGTATATACGTCCAAGTTCTTCATCTTGACTTTGTGTAGTAACATTATCAGTAGCTTGACTTAGAATATCTCGTATTCTACCATTAAGTCTTTTATATTCAGCAAATTCTTTAGAAATACCATCATCTCCTTTTTTAAGACCAAGAAGACTTCTTTCAAGATTTATAATATAAGTAGAATATTCAATAGTAACATCATTACCATCTTCATCTTGAACTATAATTGGTTTAAGCTGATGAATAGTAGTCATATCAATAAATTTAGCTTTATTAGATAAAGCAATAAGATGTTCAACACTATTTATACCAAATTTTTGTTCAGCTTCAATAGCAGCATCTCTATATTTCTTCATCTTTTCTTCCCAAACAGGATTATTAGGTTGAATTAATCTACCATTATCGTCAATAATACTATCAAGACTAACAGATTTACCATCTTTAGCAGCTCTGAATTTAAGTTCTTTAAGATAGTTTTTAAAGTCATTAGATTCTTTAATACCATTAAGACGACCTTCTTCAACAGTACCCATAACGTCTTTAAGTATATTCTGCAATACAAAGTTACGATTAGCACGAATATCTTGTATCCAATAATCCATAAATCCAGTATCACCATAAGCATCAAATTCTTTCATAAGACCACTTATATAATTAGGATTAGTAGTACGTAATTGAATCCATCTTTCAAACCAATCTTTTCTAGCAGAATGTACAGTAGTATTAGAATCAACTTGATTAACTAATTTTTGAATCTTTCTAATATTCTCTTTAGTTTTATCATCAAGATTTGTACTATCAATATCAATTTCGCTAATAAGTTTGTATTTATTCTTAAATGTATTAGCACTAAGAATAACATCTAAGAAACGATTTTGAAGTTGTTCATCTTTAAGAACTTTACTAATAACATCTTTATCGTTAATAGGTTTATCAATACCATCAATTTTAATAAAACGATTAATATCATTAAGAATATTATTAGCTTCAACATCTATATAATTAGCAATAACTGATAATGAAAATTCAGAATTATCAGAAAGACTACTACTATCAAGATAATTAATTTCAGCATTATTAAGAGCGTTTAATACATTTTGAGCAGCAGGTTGTCCATGACGAACAGCACGTGAAATAACTAAACTAGCATTTTTAGCAAATCTACCAATAGGAGTTTGGTCATCAACACTACTATATCTATCAGTATTACTAGTAACTCTATCTATTTCATTTTCATTAATTTCAATAAATAATCCAAGTTTATTATCTTCAATATTAGGATATTTAGCTTTATATTGTTTTAAATCATCGCTTAAATTAATAGCAGTAGTTCCATTAATATTAAGATAAAATTTATCATTAATAGTATATATAGTATTATTCTCAAAAGGAGTATTCATAAAAGGCTGGAAATACTCATCAGATATATATTTACTATATAGTTCAGGAACTTCTTTATAACCTTTATTTACAGCTTCATTAATATTATCTTTAATACCATCAATAAATTTATCTCTTTTTTCTTGTTGAGTAAGACCTTTATAAAGAAGAACAGCTAATGGTTTATGAATATTATTATTAGCTATAATACTAGGTTCAATACTATTATAAGTTTCAAATGATTCAAGTCTATCAATAGGATAATAAGCTAAAGTTCCATCATAAGTTCCTTTAATATATAAATTTCTATTAATTCTAATAACATTAACAGCATCTCCATTTCTTATTATTCCTACATTATCAAGATTTTCTTGACCATTAAAAATAATAATACCACTTCTTTTTAGACTATAATTAATTTTATTATTAGTAAGTCTTTTAAATGTATAACTAGGACAATTAAAACTATTATAATTCTTACGAATAAAACCAATTATATCTTCAACATTATCTTTATCAACAAAACCATAACTATTAATACCTTTCATAGCTATATCTCCAATAGCTATTCCGCCCTCACTCAATACTCTAAGGGGAGTATTACTTATAAGTCTACTAATATTTCTAGTTCTAAATTTATGACCTTCAACAATAAAAGCATATTTAACTAAATCAAGAGCTGTAAGTTTAATAAGAGGATTGGGATGATTCCAAGCTCTATCAAACAATCTATGGGCTTCATCATTAGTAATATCACCTTGTATGTAATTAATATATTGAATATTTACATTACGACGATTATTTCTTTCATCATTAGCAACTATTTCAATATATTCAAATACACTACCATCTTGACTAAAATTACGTTTAATCCAATCAACTTTCTGAGCAGGAGTAAGTCTAGCAAATACATCAATTTCAGTTTGTGTAGGCTCAAATATATTTTTAACTACAACATCATCTGTTTTAATATTAACTAATGTACCACTTACTCGTCCAACTTCTAAAGCTCTAGATTGACCAGTACCGTATTCTTTAATGAATTTAGGATGAACAAATTCTCCATTAACAATAGTAACAGGTAAATTAAGATAAGAACTACCATTATTACCTACTTCTAGTTTATTAATAAGATAATCTTTATAGTCATTATATAACTTTTCAGTCATTATTCCACCTTTAGTCCATTCTGCTATTCTATATACATAATCAATAAATACAGGATTAGCAGTTTCAAATACTTGTTGAGTAGCTTTAACACTAAGAGCAGTGCTCATTTGTAAAAATGCAGCTAAACTAGGATAACTACTTTTAGATATATCTGATTTAATAAACGCATCTATACCACTACTAATATCAGGAAAAACACTCTCTAACAGTAAGGTTTGACCCCCCGTAGAGGATGGAGCATAAATATTACTATTCTCAATAACAGTTCTAGCATCTCTAAATACTTTATCACTAGCATAAAAACTTTGTTTAGCACCATATTTATCAGCACCAAGAATATTAAGATTATTACTTATATCCTGTCCAATTGAGTTTAACCGATTGAATTGTGCTAGAACATAAAGGTCAAATAAAGCCTGCTGAACGCCATTCATTTCCCCTCTAAGACGAGATTTATATGCGTCTGATGAAAATATAAGGTCAGGTAATGAAAATGCTTCAGAAACGCTTAAATTGAATATTTTCTTGAAAGTTTCACCATAACTTTCATTAATAATATCAATTAGCTTTTTACGTCCAGCAAAATTAACTTTTTCACCAAAACCAAGATTATGAGCAACTTCTCTAATAGCTTCAGTAAGCGGATTTTTAGTACCTTCCGCAAGAACACTATTGGTTTCTTTCCATTTACGAACTAATATATCAATAGCAGGTTGCCACATAAATCCAATAGCAGTATCATAATTACTTCCAAAGTCAACAATAGTTTTGAAGGCATTAAACGTATAAGTATTTTCATTATGTATAGCCCCCTCTTTCATAACATCGAGAATATGAGCAGTAGTCTGAGAACTATAAGGATTAATCAAATAGCCATCAACATTCTTATCATCTCCAGACCAACCAAAATTTTTATGAGTAATACGAATATGTTTATTACCAATAGTTTCAACATTTTCTTTACCATATCTATTAACAGCTTCTTGTTCACTAATCACATCAGTAGTGTACATAACTTTAATACCTTCACTATGATTAGCTTTAGTAACATTACCAATACTCATAAAAGTATCTCGATTAACACTGATACCTTTAAGTTTAATACCAGAAGTAGCAGCATCAAACCAATCAAGTTGAGTAAAGAAATCACTAGGAGCAACAGTTGTTTTGTTAGCACCAACTATTTCTGCATAAGTTTCATTAGCTTCTTTGACATTTTCAAAGTTAGAAGTAGTAGTATTTTCTTCAAATGCAGCAGGATTATTAAGTATATCAATAAATGATTGAATAATAGCATTAGTTCTAGCAGCTTGGCTACTTGTATCCTCCACGGGGAGTTTTAAGTATGATTCGTAAGACTTAAGCCCACCATCATTAGCAATTTTTTCAACAACTTTAAGATTGCCATTATAACCTTCAAGAGTAGCATTAATAGCATCTTCGCTATTTTTTAAAGAAGCTCTAATATTACCTTGTTTATTATAAGTCTTACCAAGAATTTTACGACTAGCTTTATCTACATTATCTTTAACATAATTAATATATCCTACTTCATCTTTAGTATATCTGGCATGAGTAATTTCAGTTGGAACACCTTTAACAAGATTAAATGTTTTAGACATACCATAAACACTATCAACGTCAAAGTCAGAACCAGTTTGAGTAACCCATTCATCAGGAACAACAACAGTACTACCATAAGCATCAGGAAGAAACTCTTTAACATACATAATACATATAGATTGTTTACCTTCAGTAGGAATACGATAACCAATCATAGTACGTAAACTATCAGGAACTTGTTCAATATTTAATCCTTTAAGTTTACTACTCCATCTAGGAAGTTTAATTTCAGTATAATAAACAGGAGTACCATCAACTTCTCCAATCTTTTTATATTGAAGTTTGCTATCCGTTTGAGTTTGTTTATCAACTTTAAATCCAAAATCAGATAGCTGAGCAGCGTGCCAACCACTAATAAGTTGTCTAGTAATATTAGTATTAAAATAACTATTAGCAATACTTTCAAGTTTACTATTAATATTAGACAAAAATAAAGGAAGATTATTAAATCCAGCACTATCTAAATCAAAAAATTCAAGAAGAGCTTTTTCAACTCCTTGTTGTTGAGCATTTTCTTTAAATCTATCAAAGAATACAAAACGATTAAGATTTTTAATAGTACCATTAGAATTTAAATCAATATGACCATTATCATCTAATCCAATACCAAGTTCAGCACAAGTTTTTTCAAAACTATTTCTAATATTAGCTACATAGTTACTAAATACTTTACTCTTAAGGTCATTAAGTTCAGTTCGATTAGGAAGATTATCAAGCATTTTCTTCATAATCTGAATAGCAGCTTTATTACTAGCATCAACCATATGTTGAGGAACTTCTTGCTGGCGATAAAGATAATTATAACTAAATAATTCAGAATTATCAAATACATTATTATCAAATTCTTTAAGTGCTTCATCAGTTAGAACTCCATCATTATTCCAAAGTGTCATTCGATTATGTTGTGCAACTTTAACAGTTTCAACAGTATTAATTTGATGAATACCTCTATTAGTCATTATATTATAAACTTTTTCAAGTTCTGTTCCTTTAATAAGTTTAGGAATAAGAACAAACTCAGCATTCTTTACTTGTCTAGGAACTTCAATACCAACAGTAGTATCATAATATAAATCATAATAGAAATTCTTTTGAATTTGAACTTTATTAGCAAATTTAGTCCAATCAATTTTATCTATTGGAGTATCATCTGTAAGACTTTGAATAAGTCCAGCATATTTATCTAATTCACCAGCAGCAGTAATACGACGAATCCATTCTTCAAGAGTAATATAAGATTGAGCATCATTAGCATTAACTCCTCCTTTAAATGGTTCTAGTATTCTTTCTCTGTCTTTTTTATCAAGCCCAGCTTTTTTAAGTTGATTATCAAGTCTATCAATAACAACTTTATCAGAAGCTTTAAAAGTATTATAAATAGTAACACCCCTAAATTTATCTTGAAGAACTACTTTTTTACGTTTAGTAACACCATTAACAGTATAAGGAACAGTAACAGCATTACCTTTAATAGTTATATCGTATAAATCAGTAGCTATATCTAAATCATTTTTAGTAAAATCAGTATTACCAAAAGGATTACCACTAGCTTGTACTTCTTTAATACGTTTTAGAATAGCTTGACCATTCTTATAAAAACTTTGGTCACCACCATACATATCGTACATACTATCTCTAACAAGATAATCATTAACTAGAAATTCAGCTAAAGATTCATTATTAATCCTATCATCAATAAATGTACCATATTTATTTTTAAGTTCTTTATAACCATTAGTTATATATTCATTTAACCAATCAGCAACAGCATCTTCAAGAGCAATACGTTGTTCTCCATTAAGAACTACTTGATTATTAACATAGCTAAGTCCATGTGTAGACCCCCCGTAGAGGATGTCAATAATCTTACCATATCCAATTAGTTCATTAAACGCTCCATTACTATTAGGAGTAATTTTACTAACTAAACGTTTAAAACTAAATATTCTACCAGCTAAAACTTTATGTCCATCTTTAGTAGTAAATACATTACCTTTTCCATCTTTATGATATTGATTATAAAAATGTTCAGGTTTATTATTATAAGTATCACTAAATTCAAAATCTCCATTAGTTAAAACAGGATTACCATTGGCATTAGTTTTAAACATTACATTAACAGCTTGAGCCATATTAGTAAGTTCTTGAATAACTATATTATAATACTGTTTAAATAATGGATGTTCTCTATTTATAATTTTAGTTCCATCTTCTAGTTGACTACGTAATCCAGCAAGACTATATCTAGGAGCAGTAATAGTAAAGTTTTTAGGAGCATCACTAGGTATGGGAAGTAAATAATTAGCAGTAGGAGTTTCAGAATTATTAATATCAGTCATAAATAATCCCATAGCAGTAATTAAATAATCACCATCACTCATACTACGATATAAGTCATTATTGTTATTATCTAATTCGCTAATACCATTAAGAAGAGAAGTCTTAAACATACTACGAGCATATTCAGTAAGTTTAGGAGTTCCATTTCCAATTCTTCTAAACAATCCATAATTAATTATATTACCATTACTATCTCTATGTTCAAGAAGTAAATTACTATAATCATATTGATGACTAGCAAACTTTTGTTTAGCATAAGCTTCCACCATAGCATTTTGTTCTTCAACAGTAGATTTATCATCATTGATTATTTTAGCAATATTAGTAATAAAACTTCTATTAATAACATCAGAACTTAAATTACCTTCAGGATTACGAGAATTAAGTTCAACAGGAATATAAATAATATCTTTAAAGACATCAGCCATTTGATATATAATAGAAGTATCACCTCTATTAATAAAACTATCAGGCATTTTAGTTCCTTTATCCTTTTTAAGCGCTTCTACATATTTATTATAATTTTCAACTGTACGATTAATAACATTAGCAAAATTAATAAGATTATTAGCCATAGCAACACGACCAATCTTAGCAATAGCTAAATTAAAACTAGCTTGATTAATATCAGGAAATATTTCTTTAAAAGCATCATATAAATAAAGATTAGCATGAGGAGTATTTTTATATCTATCATATATACGAAACTTTTCACGAGCAGTAGGAACACGATTAGTAATAATATTATTCTTAACATTATTATAAAAAGTATTTTGTAAAATAGTACGAGAATCAGTATTAGGATTAGTTACACGAGCACGAACATAACTATTACCATTAGAATCAGTTTGAATATAAGTTTCAATTTTAGATATAATAGGTTTATTAAACACCATCATATACTTATTAGCAAATACTTTATTTTTACTAAGTAAATCATGTAATTGAATTAAACATTCACAATTTGGAATAGTTTCAGATATACGTTTAAGACTAGCTATAAAATTATCTACATTACTAGTATCAGCACTAGCATATAATATTTTAGATAAATAATTAGCATCAGAAAAAGTAACAACTCCTAATTCATTATTAGTATCAAAAGGATAACTTCCATTATCAAGTTGAGAAGCAGCAGTAAGTTTAGGTAAACTTGCAAGATGATATTTAATAATTTCTTCTACGTGTTTATTAAAATCTTTAACTTCACCAATACTTAAATTCCAAAGTTGAGTCATTAAATCAATACCGTCATCTATACTATTTTCATCACCTTCGGTAGAAGTTTCATCAAGATAACCGCCTAATTCTTCATAATCAGTAGTTTGATATAATTCATCTCGTTTAATAAGTTTAGCTACATTTTTATTATTAAAAAGAGCTTCATTAAATTTAGTATTAGTTAAAGAACGAAGTAATGCACCATAATTAAAATCTTGGGCATTACCATATTTACGAAGAAATGCTCCAAGACCATTAATTTTAATAGCAGGATTTGGATTATTAATAAAGTTATTAAGTTCATTATTTTTAGTTTCATCATTTCCAGCTAATTTCTTAGCACGTTTAAGTCCAGCATTAATAACAGTTTCATTAGTACGTTTTTTAATTTCATTAAAATTTAATGGAGCGCCATTATATAAAAAATTAAAACTAAGTTTATTCATAATATCAGCCATATAAGTAATAGCTGTATCTCTAGCTTTAATTGTACTAAACAAACCACGTTCTTCTTTTTCAGCAACAGAAGCTACATCGCCCATATTACGAAGTTTAATAGCTCTAGCTTCAAGAAGAGCATTATAAGCTTGTCTTCCAGAAGTTTTAACATTAATACCTCTATCAGCTATAATCTTCTTAAAGATTGGGTCTTCAACCATAGCTATAAGACTATAATAATCTGCATTATTAGAACCATGTTCTTTAATAATAATGTTATTAAGATTATTATATCCTACAAGTTTAATATTTCCACAGCTCATAAGTTTATATTTAAGTTTAAATTCATTAATAGTAATACCTCTATGACTAATGTAAAGTAAAATTTAATTACATCGTCATAGAGGCTGTTTTCTTTCGTTTTAAGCGACTTTTATCTTTACTCGATTAATTCTACATACAGCTAAAACTGATGCGCCCTGTGTCAAGCAAAGTGGCAAATTCGGACTGTTGGTCTATTGGTAAACGGCTAGTCAATTCAGCCATATTCAGCACTATATCATCATCAACACTACTAAACATATCAAGTCCATCATTAAGATTATCATTATTATAATTATAATCTTGACTGTTATCTTCATTAGGATTTTCAGTTTGTTCTGTACTAGCAGTTTCTTCTTCAAACTGAAAAGTTCCTTGAATAGCTTCTTGATTACTTTCTTTAGGCATTTTTTTAATAGCTTTATAAGCATCTCTAGCAGCAGCTAATAAACTATCTTCATTAATCTTAATACCTAACATATCAGCAATAACTTCAAGAAGTCTACTAAATAAAGTCTTACGTTTATTAACTTTTCTATTATCATATTTAATTTCATTAAGTGCAGTCATAAGAGCATTACTAGTAATACTTTCAACTAGAAATTCTTCAAGAGCTTCACTTGTATTAAAGTTCTCAAACAGATAAGGTTTAAGTCTTTCTTTAGTAGCATCATCTTGAGTATCAAGCCAAGCTTTAAATTTATCATAAATAGGTTTAACTAAAGCAATAGCTTGTTCAGTATTATATTTAGTATAAAGTTGTCTATGTAAACTTTCATGAAGTATAATATTAACAACTCGATAAACTCTTTGACCAGCAATAGCAGAACTATTAAGTTCAATAGTATCTGTATCACGATGATAAACAGCATTAACTTGATTACCATTATTATCAGTAATACTATCTACAACTTGAATATTCTTAGGTAAAATACCAATCTTTTGAAGAGCATTAATATAATCAATAGCAGTTTGGTCATTAGCAAAATACTTTTTAAGTCCACGAGTTAAATTCTTAGCAGTTATAGCAGATTCAAAAGCATTAAAATTAATAGCATTAAGAGTATCATCTAACATGAACTCTGATAGCTGTTCAGGTATTGCTCCATCCTCCACGGGGGGTATACCATCAAGTTCATAAGTAATATCGAGTTTAGAATGAATATCTATTTGCCAATTACCAGCAGTTTCATTAGTATTAGTATTAGCTAATTTAGTTCTAACTAAACCATTACTAATAATAAAATCTTGATAACTATTATAACTATAAGTTTTATCATCAATATTTATAATAGTTTTACCATTTTCGCGATAAATATATTTATTAGTTTTATCATTAGTTTTTGTACTATCATTAATAAAATCTTTACTAATAGCAAATTGGGCATAGTTAAACATTTCATCAATAACAGGACGAAGAGCATTATCTAATTCATCAATAGTACTAGCATTAATACCATAACTTTTACCTATTTTAAAAGCACTATTAACAACATAAGGAGAATTAATAATAATATTACGTTTATAATTACCAGCATCAGAATTAATAGTAAAAGCATAATCCTTACCATTAAAATGTGCACCTTTAACATAAAAGCCTATATTAGTAGGATTAATACTAATTTGAAGTCCAGTATTTCTATCTCCGTTAATAAGTTTATTATTTCCAAATATATCTCCAAGACTTTGTTTAAGTTCACCAAAACTTATTCGCCCACTAATATAATCTCTACAAAGATTATTAACTTCATTCTTAATAGAATTAATAATACGTCGAGCATCTCCTTTAAGAAGATTACTATTTAATGGAACTTGTTTACAAAAAGCATATAGAGAAGTACCATTACTACTTGGAATACTAATAACAGGCATACCATTAGTAGTAAGATTTTCAATAATAGTAGGTTTACTTTCTCCATTAAGATATACTTGACCTTGTACAACTACACCAAGTTTATTAATATCTTCATTATAATTAACTACTGTTTCTTGTACATCATTCCATTCACCATTAGCATCATCAATAGTATTAAGAACTCCATATTTAACATTAACAGCTTTAACTTTACCTTTAAAATCACCTTTTACTATTGTAATAGCTTGGTCATAACTATTAAGAAGATTATTAAACCAACGATTAATACTAGCTTCATGACTATTTTCATAAGGCTGATTAAATATGTATTTAGTAAGATTAACAAGATGCCCAGCTAAATCAAAACTTGCAACAGGAGTAGTAAAGTTTTTAACAATATCAGGATATTTAACTTCAAATTCTTTAAATAAAGTATCAAGTTCTTTATTTGTAACTTCTTCTTTAACGGCAAGTTCATATAAATGACCAATAAATTCTTCATCAAATCTGTCACCGTCAAGAATACTAATTAAAGCGTCTTTAAGTGGAGAAACAACTTGACCATTTTCAGCATGAATATTATATTTCCAACCTTGATTAACCATATCATAGTTACCAAATTTATCAATATTTGGAACTCCTATATAACCAATAATTGTATCATTAGCAAATATATCAATACGTTTAAGTTTAACATTATATGTGGCTTCTAAATAATCACCTTGCTTAATACTAGTAAATGCTTTAACATTTTCATTCTCTACTATATACTTAAGATTAACATTATTAGTATGTTCAACTTGAAGTCTTTCAAGACGTTCTTTAGCGATACCGTCAACGTATTGAACAAATTGTCTAGCATTAAGTTTTTTAATAGTTGATTCATCAGTAGCACGATATTTACCTTGATTATTAGTGCTGACGTAAAGATAGTTTTTTATTTGATTAAACAAGTAATTTTTAATAATTTTATTACCTGTAATACTATCTATATATTCAACTAATTGACCAATACTAAGATAGACTTTACCATTAACAATTTTACCTCTAGTATTACCTTCACTATCAACACTATTAGCAAAATCATCCATAATAGCTTCTATATTACGTTCATTACCTGTAACAGTAGCATAAGTAGCATTAAGTAATAAACGTCTAGTACTATCATCTTGAACAGAACTATATAAACTACCTCCTGTAAGACCATCAATAATATTATTAACTATATCAGCAGCTTCTGTTTGTTCAAATCCAGCTTGACTAAGTTTATCAATAAAAGATTGTCTTGCATTAAGTAAATCGCTACTAGTTGATTCATGTCCAAGAGAATCTTCTAAATCAGCAATACTTTCATAAACTAAATCAGTACCTATTTGACCACGTTCAAATTCATCATCTGGAAGATTATTATTAACTTCAGGTTTAGGAGTACTAATAGGTTCTTGAGAAATTGGTTGTTCAGTTTGAGATTGAGGTTGTTCAGTATTAGTAGGCTCACTAGGAACCGCTTCGCTTCGCTCCGCTATACTCCCCGTAGAGGATGGAGATGAGTTAGTATCATCTACATCAGTTTCATTAACTTCATTAACATCAGGATTAACAGGAGCAACTTCCTCTTTAGGAGTATTATTAACATCGTTTTCAATTTCTGCAATTTCAGCTAATTGTTCTAATGTAGTTTTAAGATGTTCATTACCTTTAGAATTTAAATCAAGTGCAGCATAAGCATCTCGAATAATTTTATCTATATTTGGTTTATTACCATTATTAGCATCTTTAATAACAGAATTAACATATTCTTTACCATATTGTTTATAAGCATTACGTAAATCGTCCATAGCTTTATTAACAATCTTTTTACGACTATTATCAAAGAAGTTATTAAGATAAGTTATACGAGATTTAATATTATCATCAGATAGATTAAGTTGATTTTTATTAACCTCAACATTAATCTCAGCATTAACAACTTCTGCTAAATCTTTAAATACTTCATTATATTGTTTTTGAAGTTGAATAGCTGATTGAATATCATTTTTATTTTCAATATCAATAGGAATATAAAGTTTATTAATAGCATCTAATCGCTCATTTAATTGAGCAATACGTTCTTGTTTAACAGAATTATTAATTGCAGCGTTATCTTGAATAGTTTTAATATCTCTTTGAATACTATCAATAATATGTTGATAAATACCATTCTTAGCAGAATTAATATCAACATCTTCAATATGATTATTTGTAATATCTTGATTTAAAACATCATTGGCCCAATTAAGAAGATTATTATAATTTTCTTGACGATTACGAGCATGAACCATTTGGGTAGCTATAATACGACCAACTTCAAATCCGCCACCAAGTCTATTAACTTTATTTAAAGTAGTATTATATTCATTTTTAAGATTATTAATTTCAGTTTTAAATCTATTAATAAGTTCATTACTATCTTGTTGTTGTAATCCAAGTTTATTAGTAATACTATCATTAAATTCTTTACTATTAATAGAACTTTCAAGAAGTCCTAAATTACCAGCGTTCATAGAATTAATAATAATATTATCCATATATTCTTTTTCAGCTATACTACGAAGTTCTTCTTCAGTACCAGCAATAATATCTAGATTAACTTGATTGCCATTTTCATCAGTAATAGTTATAAATGGATTTTTACCATTAGCAATACTATTAAGTCTTTCTTGATATGCTTGAAAAGTAGCAGTACGACCAAGAATTTCGTTTTCTCTTTGTTTTTCAGCAGAAGCCCAATCTTTATCAAGACGTTTATTAATAAACTCTCCAGCTTTATTCATAACACTACTAAAAGTAACACCACCAAGAGCACCCCAAAATGCTTGTTCCCATAACATTGGGTCTTGAAGATAATCTTTAATAGTTTGTTGAGGAATATCTTTATCAAATACTTTTTTACCATTATATAAACCATCTTGACTAGCTATATAATTAATAGCTTCTTCAACTCCTTCTGTCCATTCTGCTCTTACACCATGAAGAATATCATTACCCACATCTTTTAATGTACTAGTAATAGCTTGTTTAGTAGTTTTATTACTTAAAGTATTAGTAATTGCAGCAGCATCATCAATATTACTATTAAATGCAATATTTAAATTTCTAAGTCTGGAACTAGTTGTATTACCACTTAAAGCATTTTTCCATAAGTTCTTTAAACTATAAACTTGCCATACGTCAAAAAGAACATTAGCCCAATCTTCAGCAAAAGTAATATCAGCACTATTTTTAGCAATATCTTTAGCTACTTCTTCATCAGACATATCTTTATATTTAGGATTATTATTATAAAACTCTTCTCTTTGTTTATCATTCATATTAGCAAGTTGAGTTTTAGAATAATCTTCAATATCATTATAAGTTTGTCTAGCTTCTTGATAATTTTCAAGATAACGAGAAGGAACTCCAATAGCAGTAGCTTCTGCTATTCTACCAGTAATGGCTCTACTCTTTTGAGTCATATTAATAGCATTAGCCATTTTATTAGCTAATTTATTAAACTTTATACCTTTACCTAATAAAGAAACACCTTTAGCAAGACCAGTACTAGGAATCATAAGAGTTAAAGAACTAGCTATACTAGGAGCATTGCTAGCCCACCAAGCAAAATCTCCAATATCAAAAGCAGCATTGGGATTTTCTCTATATATAGCTAAACGCTCATTAATAGATTCTTTTAAAGATTCAAGTTCAGAACTTATTTCAGATTGATAATCATTAGGACTATTACTAACCATATTATAGAAAGCATCAGCTAAATCTGCAAAACCAATAGCTGTACCAACAGTAATTTCATTACCAATCTGCCCAATCATTCTTAATCCTTGTTCCCAATTACTTTGATTAACAGCACGTTCTTTATCAAGTTTTTCTGGGTCATCAACAGGATTAACATAAACATCATAAGGAGCATATTTATCTATATCATATTGATTAAGATTATATGATTGCCCAGCAATACGACTAAATAAATGACCACGACCCCGGTCACTAATAGAAGTGCCGGGGTTGTAATCAACTAAAGTAGGAGGCTGTATAGCCCCCTTTTTAGTTTTAGGATTATATTCAGGATTAGGTGTTTTATTACCACCTTGTAGAAACTTTAATACATCCATATTAATATAGATTATTAGTTAATTCATCATAGTAATATTGAATAACATAAGGGTCTGAACTGCCACTAAGTTGGGCAAGTTTAGTAGCAACATTTTGTTGAATAGCCTTAACAGCATTTTCATCTACTGCCATACCAGCTTTAACAGCAGTTACAGTTTGTTCCCATTGAGATAAATTATCTACAATATCAACAGCATTTTCTTTACTTACTAAACCAATAGTTTGATTATTAGTAGAATTAATTAAATTAAAACCTCCACCATTAGGTACTAATTTAAATTTATCAATTCCAGTAAATGCAGCATTATTAGTAAGAGAAATAGGTCTATTAGCATTATAATAATTTTCTACTTTACCAGCAGCTCTCCAACTAGTATCTTGATTCCAAGATTGAATAATAGAACTATCAATAGCACCACTACCTACAAGTAAAGTAATAGGTTCTCTTTTAAGTTTACCTTCTGTATCATAGTAACCTGCAATATTAATTTGAACTCCAACATCTCCAGTTTTTGGGTCACGAACAATAGTAGGAGTAATCTCATTTTCTTTAGCACTTCTAAGATAAGCTGTATAAGCTTTTCTATCTTCAGAAGACATAGGCTCAAATATTCCATTTTCACTAGTAATATAAGATTCTCCTTGAGTTAAATCAATACCAGCTTTAATAGCAGACATAGCTTGTTCTTCTAATTGTTTCTTTTGAGCAGAATATTTACTAGCAGCTTCTGGATTAGAACTCATAACAAAATTAAGTTCAGCAAGTTCAGGAGTCATTGCAGATATACCAATAGTAGAAGAAGTTATTTGACCACCATCAAGAACAGCATCATTTTTAGATTTAAGAGAATCAACATAATCAATTAAACCAATATAAGGTTCTTTATTACCTGTTGGTAATCCAGCATGATGTTCTTCACCATTAGAGTCAACTCGAACAAATTTATCACCGTAACCAAAAAATCTAGTCTTAGCAGAATTAAGAAAAGCATTTAAAGGATTTCTAGTATCTTCAGCTTCTTTAACAGCTTTACCAAAACTATAAATAGATTTATGATAATCTTTAGGTAATTCAGCATATCTATAACCATTACCATCAGAACCAAATCTTACTCCAAGACTAGAAGCTTTTTTCTCTCCTCCAATAGCATTAATAAATGAATTATAAACATCATCATTATTAAAGTATTGTCTAATAGCAGAACTATCTCCAAATATTTGATTAACATATTTGCTATATCTATCTGAATATTTATTACTAGGTAAATCACTTAAACTAATAATAGAATTATATGTATCAAATCCATCAATACTATCTTGAGATTTACCAACTTTAAGATTATTAATATATTCTTGATTATCAATAATATCATTAAGATAACTTAAAGCATAGGCTCTATCAGATGGATTAGTAATATTAGTCATGATACTAGTTCTAATATCATCTGGATTAGCAGTGCTTAAATTAATATTAATATCAGGATTATATTTACTAAGTAATCCAGCTATTGATTGTCTATTGCTAGTAATTTCAGCTTGAGCTTGAGCAGGCATAAAATTATCAATACGAACAGGAGTACCTTTATAAGTTAAATTATCAATAGCTTGTTTTCTTTGAGCATTATTAGTTGTAGTTTTTTGAGATAATGCTAATTGAGCTTTCCATGCAGCACCATATGTAGTATCACTACTTTGATTATAAAAAGTAGCAGCATTATAGAAAGGGTCAATACGTTTAGCAAGATATTGTTCAGGAGTAAGCAGAATACCATTTTTATCTGTTATATCAGGATTACTTCCATTTTGGTCATATTTCCATTTAGCAATCTTATAATCTTGCTCAAGACTAGCTTTAGCACCGGGAGTATTTTCAATAACAGCTTTAACAGCTTCAGCAAGTTTAGCTTTACTTAATCTTTGCCAATCACCTTTAGTATGAGAATAAATCTCTCCTGTAACAGATTTAGTAATATCATCAGTAACTTTACCGTTAGCATCAAGCCATCTTGTTTGACTACCTCCGCCTTGTTCTTTAGCAGCCCATTGAAGTGCTTGATTAAGTATTTGATTCATAGGAATTTCAGAAACTTCTTTATCAATAGGAGTCCATTTACTTCCACCAATAACATTACCATTCTTATCAGTTATATCTTGATAATTATATTTATTAACAGTACGATAATAATTCTTATAATCTTCAGATAAATCAGTACGTTTATCAAGATTATCCATATAAGCTTTATAATCTTGTTGAGCACGTAAACGACCAATCATTCCCGGACTTGAAGTTATATCTCCATAAGTTCCAACTATATCATCAAGACTAGAATAAGCATTACCATATTGCATATTTTCAGTAAGAGCATTACGAACTTTATTGAGTTGTTCTTGACGCCAAGCATCTTCAGCTTCATTTAAATCTAATTGAGCAAGTTGAGCATCAATTTGAGATTTAATTTGAATAGCTTGTTGATGACCTTGTTCAAGAGTATTATAAGTTCTAGCTAAGACATTTAAGTCAATAGGATTAACTTGTTGTCTAAAAGTAGGAGTATAAAAGTTTATCGGCATGATTGTTTTCCTCCAAGTTTTCTACGTTTACGAATAATAAATTCATCATAATCAACTCCAGCATCCCGCATAATTCTATCATCTACATTAGGAGCAGATGCTCTCATCGCACCAATAGTATTATTTAAAGCTTTACGATTTTCATATCTACTAATCATATCTTGAATACCAGCATTAATTCCACTAAATAAATTATTAATATTAGTTACTTTAGCTTCTTTAATACCATTATCAAATGCTGCTTTTCTATCTATATATTGATTGTATTGTTGAGCATTAAATTGACGAACACTTTGTTGATTACGTCTATCTTGATTAATAAGATTAGTTTCTATATTTTCTTTATTACCATAAAGTTCATTAGCAGCTTGACCAGCAGCATTACGAACTCGTTGTTTACGAGCTAAACTAACACGACTACTAGCAGTATTAGAATCAATATCACGATAAGCCTCAAATTTATCTTCTCTAATTCTATCAAGTTGAGGATTAATATTATATTTAGTTTTAAGTTTACTAGCACTAATAAGAGTAGGTTGACTTGGACCTCTCATTTTATTAATAGCTTTTCTACTAGCAAAATAGCTAGCTAAACTACCAGCTACATTACTACCTAGTCCAATCCAATCAGCAGTAGTAAGATTTTTAAATTTACCTTGGCCTTTACCATCAGAAGATGTAGTTCCTTTAGCAAGTGTACTAGTAGAAACAGGCAAAGTAGTTGGAATATTAGTTTCTACTTTAGGTAGATTGCGATTATAAACAGCAGTAGGAGGTGTTTTAGTAGAAGTAGATTGAGTTGATTGACTTGACTTACTTCGTCCTCCACGGGGGGTCTTCCCACTAGATTTAGTTGTAGGTAAACTTGAAATATTAGTATTATTTGTACTAATACCTTTATTATTTCCATGACTCCAACCAGCTCTAACTAAACCACTAGTAATTCCAGCACCATCTTCAAATAAAGGAAGTCTACGTTCTGCATAATATTGAGGACGACGATTTCCATTATCAATATTAGATTTATTAGTATTAGTATTTACATTATTATTTTTAGACCATCTTCCATTTCTAAAAGTATAATCACTTCCAATAATAGTTTCTCCTCTAGCAGATTTATTAATAGGATAAGCAGAAGTTCTATTAATAGTTCTATTAGTTATAGGAACATAATATCCATTTTGTTCATCATATTCCCAAGTTCTTCCATGACGATTAATCCGTTTTCCACCAACAGCAAATTTATCGCGTAAACCCCCCGTAGAAGATGGAGAATGAATTAATCCATTCTTAACATTACCATTAATACTTATAATCATATTTTTACCTCCAAGTTTTCTAGATTTACGACTATAACCTTTAGTATATTTACCAATATGGTTTCTAGTATTAGATATATCTTTAAGTACTTCTGAATTAACATCTTTAACATCAATCACTTCAAGACCTTGTTTTCCAACATCACCTGTAAAAATAAAATGTTGATAAGGATTACCTTTATTTCTACTAGTTTTACTAAGTCCTTCGCTAGTTATAACATTATATTTTTTATTTTCTGGATGAATACCTTTAGATTTATTTTTATTTTTACTTAATTCTGTTCTAGCACTCTTACCATATCTAAGCAAATATGGAAGTTCGTAATCAGTATAAAGTTTACTTTGTTCAGAATTATCAAAAGCAAAATCAGCATTTTTAACCCAATTTTCTCTATTACCTTCAAATTTAACAGGACGTCTAACAGATACTACAAATCCATCTTTTTCATTACGATGTTTAGCTTTTGTATCATCAATATTAGTTTGAAGAACATCAGGTATATCAATAACTTTTCCGTTAATATCTAATATATTAACAGAATCTTTATATTTACCAATATTAGAAGTTAATTGTTTTTTAGGAGCTTCAAGAAGTTTAGTAGGTTTAACACCAAGAGCTTTTCTACTTTTAGTAATAGCTTTTTGACTTGTTCTAGAAATATTTTTATCTAAAGCCATAGCAACTTTAGTAGCTTTATCGACACCTCTTAAAACTCCAGCGCCACCTAACAATATATCAAATTCAGGATTAACTTGTTCAAGAGGAGTCATATTAACTTCTTTTCTAGCAGGAACTTTTTCTAAAGTATTATTTGCTATTCTATAAGTTTCTGGATAATAAATAAAATCTCCTTGTTTAATACCACTATTTCTAGGAGATTTCATTATAGGAGTTACTCTAGTATTATCACTTTTAGCTACATATTTTTCTTTACCATATTTAGCTTTAGTACCATCATCGTTAATCCCATTTCTATCTTTAAAATCTTCTTGAGCTTTAAATACTTTATTAGGATTAGCTCCACCCATAACTAATTTAGCAGGACTAACACCATTAATAATAGGTTGTGCAGAATAAACTTTAAGTTCATTACCATTAGTTTCAACTACTTCACCATCTTCTACTTCAATACCAGTTTTATCACTAGGACCAATATCAATACCACCTTGACTATGTTTTCTTCCATTCATATAAAAGAAATTATTACCAAGAGGTTGAGCAATACCACCAGCAACTACATTTGGTATTTTACCACCAACAGCATATTGCTTTTGAGGAAGCTTTTTTCCATTACTTCTAGGAGTTTGAATAATATTAAATGGAAATGTTGGTCCAAGTTCATCATCACTAGGAAAAGATTCTTTATTAAAATCTTTAACATAATTAATAAGTCTACCAGCAGTATTATTCATTAATTTTTCTCTATTATCTTTAGATACTAAATTATTTACACCATTATAGAGAAATTCATTACCAAGTCTTATTAAACCAGTAGATTTAGCAACTTTATCATAAGCTCCACCAAGCGGAGGAATACCATTTTGAATAAATCTTCCATTACGAGTAACATTACCTCTAAATGTACTAGGCAAATTACTTATATGAATAACTTTATCTTTTCTAGGCATTTTATATAATATAATGAGAAATTGTAATTTGATTGATTTTAAGGCTCTCTATTGAACGATAGGTTATTAGCCGATTAATAGTTCATACCTATATATAATAATTCAACAGAGAGCAAAAGACTAGCGTCTATGACCGCCACAGCGATATACATTTAGCCTATCTCGATATACTGATTGAGGCATAACAGGCTGTTGAACAGTACCATTAGTAATCCATTCAGGACGTTCAAGACCAGTTTTAGGAGCACTATAACTAGCTTGGTCAGCTTGTTTAACTTGAATTGGTTGTTGTCCTTTACTTCCAAACATACCACCAATTAAACTTCCAGCAGCACCAATAGCAGCACCAATCCATGCTTTTCTACGTCCACCACATTTATATTTATTAATAAAACTAGAACGTTGATACATAGTCATTGGATTAGTCATTTTATCAGAAGTAATATTAAGTTGTTGTTGACCAGCTTGAAGTTGTTTACGCTGTTCAGCTTCTTGAGCAATACGTTTATTTTCATTAATTTGTTGATTAGCAGAAATACCTTGACCTATTGCAGTACCTAATTCACCAAGTCCTTGAACTCCTGTAATAGAACTAGCAAGATTACCTAAACCGGGAAGAGCATCAGCAAATTCAGTACCGAAACCAGCTTTACGTCGAACTCTACCACCACATTTAAGAGTAAGCTTATCATTATATTGGCCAACATAATCTTGATTAGCATAAGCACTAGTTAAAGCTTGAGCATTTTGTAAAGCATCTTTATGGTCTTGTGCAGCTTGAGCTTCAGCTTGGGCTTTTTCTTGAGCTTTCTTTTGTTTATTACCTTTAATTATACCACCAGCAATACTAGCAGCTGCACCAATAATAGCACCAATAAAAGCTTTTTGTCTTTGTCTATCTCTATATTGTATCATAATTTTCTAAATTGAGTTTGAGCACATTCAAGACTTTCAAATTCAATGCGCTTATTATCTGAATTATTAAATATAAAACGAACTACAAAATAATTACCATATACTCTACGAAGTTTATCACTTACTATATTAGGATGTTCTTTAATAGCATTACGGAAATAATTAAAGTTATATTGAGTAAGTTCATACCAAGGTTTTTTATACTTATTAAATTCATTAAGTTTATCAATATTAATATCTATATCATTAGTATCATTATCTTCATTAAATATACGAAGTATATCTCCAGCATAAGGATGTTCTCTTAAATCAACAGGATTATTAATATTATCACTATAAATAGGAATATATATCTTACGTACTTTATATTTAATAAATTCAAGAAATTTAATAAGTTCATAAGATTCATTAACTATAATATCAATATAACTATTATGAACTAATATAGCCTCATCACCAACTTCTTGTTTAGATACTAGATATAGACTTCTACTATCATCACCCATGTGAGTATTAAATCTACCATAATTATATTCATTAGTAAATACATGAAGAGGGCAGTTAAGTCTATCATCGTTATGTTCAGTTTGAAAATAACATTTAGTTTTAGTAGACCAAGCATTATTAAAATAATAATCATGTAAACTAATAAAACTACCTACTTTATAATTAAAACTAATGACTTCATTATGTGATTCTATAATAGATTCTTTAGTATTAGGATTAATATTATCATAAGTATAATCAAATTTAATCAGAATACGATTATTAAATTTATCATGGGCAAATCTAACTTTATTAGGATGGTATTTATCTAACCATAATTTAATATCTTCATCCATTATTTTAAGTTGACCATCATCAAATTGATAAAGTTTATGAAAATCATCATTATAAAAAATATAACCAAATTCTCCAACTATATATGCTAAATCATCTTGCAGCCCACCATAACCTTTATCACTAGTAAAGACTTCTTTATAATCAACTTCAAAAGCATCAGGTTGATATAATTGAACATTTTCATCTCTAGTTTTAAGTGCAGCACTTATATCAAACATAAACATACTATGTTGAGTATGAACTAAAAGATAATATCCAATTCCAACTAAATTAGTTATACTTCCTTTATTTTCAGTAATATTTTTATAGCCTTCAATAGGAAATATTCTCCAAGCGTTAACTTCACTTTCATCTTGAATAACATTACTACGTCTTATAGTTTTATCAAAACGAGTAATATTAATAATATCATTACGATATTGAGTTAACAATTTAGGAACATATTGGTCAACATTTCCAATAGGGTCTTTAAATAAATCAACACTATTCTTAGGTTCTACAAATGTACCAAAAGCAACACTTTTCTTATCACTATCTTCTTTAATACTAAAAGCTATCTTACTAGGTTCATTATTAAAACATTTACTTTCAAAGAATTTATCATTATAAAGAGGAAATTGAATATAAACATTAAATGGAATATCAAGCCAACATGGTTCATCACCACTATAATAATATTGATTATTAGTAGGAGTATATAATTTATAATTACCTTCGTTCATTATAACTCCATTATCATTATAAATAAGAACACCATCATAAGTCATTCTACCATTATATCCATGCTCAATAGAATAAGTTCCGCCATTATAGCAAACGTCATTAAGTCTTACAAGTTCTTTTTCTTTACTAGTATAAATATTTTTAGTACAATTAAGAACTGTTGCGAGAAACATAGTTTCAGCATCAAGTAGTAATTCCTTATAATCATCCATTTCAAGAGCAGTTCCTTTTCCAGCTCTACTATCAGTAACACTATCAGCAACTACTAGTTTATAATTATTAATAGGTTTATATTCATTTCTACTAATAACACCTATAACTGGCATATTATAACTATAAGGATAAGTAGTATTAACTACCATATCAACTATATCATGTTTTTCTTTATAAGGTTTAAATTTACATTTACCATCAATACGAATAATATTAAAATCATATTTAATACTATCATCAATATCAAATCGACCACTATATAGATAACATTTATCACTAGTAAAATTATTAGCTACAAAACCCGGTTTTGTACCCCAACTATTATTTTGCCAAGTAACATTACTAGCTATATTACAATAATCTTTTCTAGTTAATAATCCAGTATATCTAGTAATAGGTTCAACTTTTTCATAACTAATAAACCATCCAACATAACCTAATTCTTTAATTTGATTCCATAAAGTAGTATCAATATTAGCACGAATATAAAACTTATTAAAAGTATTATTCATATTATACACAAAATCTCTAGTATGTTCACCACCAACAACTTCAGAATCAAATATCAAATCAGGTATTCTAAATAGTTCATCACCATTAATATTTTCGTAATAACCAAATTTAGCTTCATTATCAATACCAATAGCACCTATTAATTGATTACTACAAGGAGTATAACTACCACTATTTATAACTTGATAAACATATAAATCATTATATTTATCTTTATCTTGATAATCAATAAAGTAATTAGATATAAGAGTATATAGTTCATCTTTACTAGTAGCTTCAAGTTCACCAGAGCTATTAAGTAATATATTAGTAGTAGGATTATTTATTGGTTCAGCAGTATAAACTACAATTTTATGATTAGCAATATATCTTTTAACATTAGAACTAATAGTAGATATTGGAATATCTCCACTAATAACTGCCCAATATGGAATATTACCATTACCTTGATTGCTCCAATTAAAAGTAATTATAGTACAATGAGAACCATCATTAACAACATTATTTATATATTTATCTTTATTAGATAATTTATATCCTCTACTAGCATCACCATATTTATCAACAAAATGAATAAAAAAGTTATATACTTCTCCGGGAATAAGAGTATCATTCTTTTTACGTTCATTAAAATCATAACTAGGCTCAATAGTAGAATGAGTAATTCTCATTTTACAATTATCAATATCAAATATAGTATCTCCAAATAATACTTGCCCACTAGTAAATACAGTATCTTCTGTAAATCCAATTCCATTATAAACATAACAAGCTATTTTAACTGTACTAGGTAAAGTATAAACAGATTGATTATTTTCATATTTATAACTTGTAGGAATAATAAAACAATGACAAGCAAGATATTCTTTAAGATTATGACTACCTCTACTACCTACTTTTATTTTAGCATTATAATTAATCTTTAAATATTCATGTGCTGCAATACCTTGTATAACTGTATCATTAAATAAAGTTCTAAAAGTACGAAAAGGATATTGATTATTATTGAATACTTTATTAATATCTTTAATTTGCCAATCAGCAGTACCAGTAATTTGAAGGCTAGCCATTTTAAAATATGGACCTTTTTCACTAACTGCATTAACAGTGGTATAATCATTATAATAAGCATTAACAGCTTTATTACGAAGTTTAATAGTAATATCTTTAACAGCCTCTTCTAATGTTTTACCATTACTTAAAGTCCTATCATCATTATCAGTTTTTTCATTATAATTAGCAATATATATTCTATTCTTATAATTAATGATATTACCAACATTATAATAATTATAATAGTCAGTAGTTAAATCAGCAACATTATATTCAACAAGAACATCTCTACTAAATTTAAAAATATTATTATTTAAATCATCTGTTCTAAACGCTTGAGTACTATCCTTTTTACATACAATAAAACCAAGTTGATAAAGACCAGAGCGACCTCCACTAATATTTATTTCAAAAGTTTGATTACATATATCTTTAGAATCACTAAATGAATCAGTATTACCATAACAATAACCGTTTGATTCATCTTTCGGTTCATAAACATTAGTTTTTCTAAAACAAACTTTATTAATAACTTGTGGAATTATAACATCATTAAAAATAGGAAATCCAATACTATACCATTTAGTATAATTAGTTTTATCTATCTTATATCTAATAAATATAAAATAAAATCCTTTATAAGCTCCACCACTAACATAATTTAAACCACTAATAGTAGGTAAAGTTATTTGTGGAATAACAGACATTTCAGAATCAGGACGATCAGAATCTAAATCAATATTAATAGTTTTAAGAGGAACATCAATAGAAGTATTACTTTCAGCAATAGCTATAATAAGATGATTTTTAACATTATAAGTATATGTTCCTTTAATCTTTCCACCATTATACTTCCAATTACTATTTACTCTATAACAATTATCAGCTTGTTCATTATATCTATAAATATAAGATTCATTAGAATCAGTATTAACAATAAATAAAATAAGTTCAGTACTAGTTGGAATAACACCAACTATTTTAAAATTATTAATACTATCTTCATGAATAGAATTGGCAATTGCTTTACAATCTTCAAGTCCTTCTTCATTAACAATCATCCTATCATCATTACTTATTTTAACGTTCTTAGCAGCAACTAATGAATAAGGTACACAATCACCCGGATGTTTATTAAGACTAAGTTTCTTTTGTATATTCATAATTATTTAGGAAAAGTAAAGTTATAAAAGAACTCATTCCAACCACTATCATCATCGCTTTGTTCATCTAATAAAACACTAGTCTTAATATCTTTCTTCATACTCTCCCATAGATAGAAAGGATTAGTTCCATATTGACTAGCAGAAAGATTAAACACAGGATGTTTATATCCTCTCATAAGCATACGAGCCATACAATAATAAGTAAGACCTTGAATTAATTTACCGTTAGCAGGTATAACAGGAATTTCACAATGATAATTATCACTATATTGAGTTTCAATATCTTTATAAACAACTGTTATACAAGTATCATTAAAATTAAGTTCAATAGTATTACCTCCAATAAGAATATAATTATGATTTGACTTATCATATCCTCCACGGGGGGTCTGACAATGAGAATAAACTTCATGCTGACATCTTGGACATTCAGTATTATTATGAACTGTATAAACAACAGGATTACATCCTACTTTACCAGTATCAATAACTTCTCTAGTTCTAGAACCATTAGGACAACAATCATCGGGCATACCAAGATAGTCTTTATTAGTAGCACGCTCCGGACTTTCGTCCTCCGCTTGACCCCCCGTAGAGGATGGAGCAGATTCAGTATCACCACATCTATATTTACTAGTATCAGCTCTAGGTACTTCACAACCATTACTATCATATACTTTAAGACCGTCATCAATAAGACAACATTTACTTTTAGCTATCTTATTAATGACGGTTAGCTTCATTTTCTTATCAACTTTACGAAGAACTTTAAGTTCATTCATAGCATCAACACACCAAGCAGGAACTCTAGGAATCCAATCACTTCCATCAGGATTGAAATCATTATCGAGTTTAGCAATAATATATTCTATTGTAATAGTTTTATTGTTTGCCATAATTTATAGATTTATCAAGAATAACTCTACCATCAGCATCAAGCATAATGCCAATTTCTTTATATATGTCAAGATAAACTTTAATAAAATCAGAATAACTACCTTTAAATATCATTTCATGATTAACAACATAAACAGATTGTTTAGTAGTTCTACGAATTATATTATTTATCTCAAGTTCTTTAATATATCTATGAAGATGAATAAATGAACAAATCTTCTTAGTTTCATCATTTTCTTTAAGTATAATTTTATTAGAATTAAACTTAATAGTTTTAGCAATATAACAAATAAGTTTAACAATAACTACACTTTTTGCATTATTAGTAATATAATTTAGTAAATCAGTACTTATTTGAGCATATCCTCTACGTTCATAAAAACTTTGAATAATTTTTATTCTAGAAGCTTCAGCTTCAACAATATTGATATCTTTAAGTTCTTTTTCAACAAAAAATGGACTAGGAATTACTTCTTCAAGAATAATTTCCGTTTCACGAACTTTACGAGTAACAACAGGACTTTTAAAATTAAATTCAGGCATACCTTTATTTGTTTAATGATTAGTAACTTTATCAATATAACGAAAATTCGACCTCCGGTGGCGATATTTTAGTTAAAATAAGTGTTAAACACGCCATGGGTGGCGTAACTTTTTTTTATTTTTTCTTCTAACTTATTGAGTATCAGCGATTAATAAATGTTAACCCTATCTTATATATATACATACAATAGCAATATTAATAAGTTCAGCATTAAAAAGATTAGCAAAATCATTAGTGGATACTCCCCGTGGAGGATGAGTATGATTAGTATTAGCTAGAATTAGTTCAAGATGTATCTCCATCCTCCATGGGGAGTTGAGTGGAGCGAAGCGGAACGTTCAACTACATTACTTTATTTATCACTATATCTAGTTTTATTACCATTATTATGTGCTCCACGTTCATACTTTTGTTGATTAACATTTCTAATATATTTAAATGGAGCATTAGGTTCTCGTTCAAGATAAACAAGAAGTTTACTTCTTAATCCTAATTTAAGATTAAAAATATCATCAACAGTTTTACATTCAGAATTAAGTTGTTTAGCATCTTTACCTCTAAGTTCTCTATTAATATAATTAGCATACTTAAATTTAATAGCACTATAACTATGAGTTCCATTATTAATAAGTTGTATTTCATAAAACTCTTTATTAGTTTTATAAACTACATAAGGAATACCATCATACTTAAGTCCACGAATTTTATATATTTCTGCTTCTTCTTTATCATAAGGTTTAAGACCAGCATCAATAATTTCTTGTTTTTTAAGTCTAGTAGCGTTCCAATCAACATAAGTATCTCTAGGTTTATCTCTATATCTCCAGAAATTAATAACTAAATCACCAATTTCATATTTAAAATGATAAGCATAACCTTCAAGAACACATTTATGAACACCATAACTATAATACTTATGAATGTACTTTTTATAATCAGAAAGACTTAATTCAGAACGTCTTGTAGCAAGTTTAAGAGCAATAATATAATCGTTTACTTTTTTAGCTAAGTTACAATAACGCAAAAGTTGGAGAAGAACAATACGTCTTTC
>OFMU01000130.1_pt1 | contig 56698 bp, 81 predicted proteins | sample 1541861 | NCBI WGS metagenome assembly OFMU01 (sample SAMN04209238, study PRJEB22552) | human gut metagenome | biome: gut; material: feces | host: Homo sapiens | place: USA: Oklahoma
TCGCCGGCCCCCTAAAAAAAGCTCCGGAGGGATTTTTATATTTTCGATTTTAGATTGTAAAGGAGAACGTCTTGCTTTCTGACGTTACTATTGGTGTAAGGTCCGCTAGGGCTGGACTTATTAGTCCGTACCATTCCGAACAGCAGCAGCCGTGCAGTTATGACCTGACTCTTGATAAGATTATTAAGAGGATGGTAGTTAGCGATCTCGACGAGTATCCTGTCGAGAGTCATATTACCGCATACGACAAGAAACTTCACGGACTCGAGTATGTCGAGGTCGATCTTACAGAAACCCCGGATGGGTGCTATCGTATGCGTCCTGGTGATTTTATTATCGCTTCTACCAAGGAAACGGTAAAACTTCCGAATGATATTGCTGGACGATTTGAAGGCAAGTCTTCTCTTGGCCGAATCGGTTTGACTACACATGTAACTGCTGGATTTATTGATGCTGGCTTTGAGGGTCAGATCACTCTTGAAATGAAGAACGAGAATCGCTATCCGATCGATATCAAGTATGGTATGCGAATTGGGCAGATCTGTTTCTTCGGACTTGATTCTTATTGTGCTCATCCTTATGGGGATCCGTCTCTCAATTCTCATTATCAGGGTCAAAAAGGACCGACCACTGCTCGTGGCTAATGCTTTGGAGGGGTCGCTTAAGCCCCCTCTATCCTTAATTTTTGTGCAGTGTTTTTCGGACCTATCTTTGCGATTGCGCTTTTTTCTCCTTTCACGCAGGGTACCAAGTCAGGATAGGTCCTAAAAACACTACATAAACTAATTCAAAATGAAGATGAAGCCAAGTAAAGGAGGAGATATTTATGGGTAAACGTAATAAGACTGATGATAAGTCTATAAGAAGTATGCCACCTCTTACTCCAGAAGGTAAAGAGAATCAAATGATATCTCTTGCTATGGACTGTGCTGAGTCACAACTTCGTGACGGCACCGCATCTTCGGCCGTTATCGTTCATTTTTTGAAACTTGGTACTGAACGAGCAGAACTTGAGCGAGAAAAGTTGGTTCACGAGAATGAACTGCTCAAGGCAAAGACACAGTCTCTGGAATCGGCAACTCATGTCGAGCAACTCATGAAGGAAGCTGTCGAAGCTATGAAATCTTATGGCGGAACAGTATGAGTTGTAGAACATATTTGGAGCTTTCGCAGTTTAAGACTTTTGAGGAGCGCTTTGAGTATCTGAGAGTCAATTCTTCTGTTGGAATCGATACTTTTGGTTCTAGTCGATATTTGAATCAGGTATTGTATCACGATCCTGAATGGCGATCTGTCAGAAATCGAGTTATCATCAGAGATTCTGGATGTGACTTGGGAATTCTTGATAGAGAAATTATTGGAGAACCGATTTACATTCATCATCTTAATCCGATAACAAAAGAGAACGTCTTAAACAGAGATCCTTGTCTTTTTGACATGAACAATCTTATTTGCTGTACTCGTAGAACGCATAACGCAATACATTACGGCGATTTTGCAAAATTAATTCATGACTTGGTAGAAAGAAAACCTAACGACACATGCCCTTGGAGATCTTAAGCGCAGGGCTAATCTTTTAAGGGGGGGGTTCACAGATGAATGAAGAGGTACTCGTTCATCATGGCGTAAAGGGTCAACGCTGGGGTGTAATTACTAAGGAATACGTTCCTAAAGGTACTCATTCAGCTAAGGCTGATCAAAATAAAAAGGGTTCAAAGATTCAGCAGCGTGTTCAAGCACGATTGGCTAAGCGTCGAAATGCTAAGCTCGCAAAACGTCAAGCGAAGTTGTCGAAGAAGTTGAAGTCAAATAAGCAGAATACTACCGATGATACTTGGCAGACTCTTTCTACTGATCAGCGTAAGAAGATGGTTTTGGAATCAAAATCAGCTAAGATGTTGTCGAAGAATGCTGATTTGTTTAATGATAATGAACTTCAACAGGCTTATTCACGCTTAATGCTTGAGAAAAGAGTTTCTGAACTTGCTGCTTCTTCTCAAGAAAAATCTTCTTTTGAGAAGAATATGGAGACCATTAACAAGACTATGAAGTATGTCAAAGACATTAGCGAAGCCGCGAACACAATTAACAACGCCTATACTAATCTTAAGCGTACATCCGAGATTCTTGCTAGTCTTTCTTCGGAACAGGAGAAAAAATAGGAGCCGCGTATGAGTCTTTCTAATACAGCAGTACCTATTTATTACGGCCAATTTCGAGATGCAGTTCTTCGTGGAGAAATTCCTGTTAACGAAGAAATTTCAATGGAAATGAATCGCATTGACTGGCTTATTTCCAACCCCGGCGTTTATTACGATGATAAGGCTGTTGAAGGCTGGATTCGTTTCTGCGAAAATGAAATGACTCTTACTGACGGTGGAGATTTGAAGCTTCTCGACAGTTTTAAGCTGTGGGGAGAGCAAGTCTTCGGCTGGTATTACTATGTAGAGCGTAGCATCCCAGAGGTTCAACCGAATGGAACATTAATTCATAAGACCAAAATGGTCAAGAAACGTTTGATTAATAAGCAGTACCTTATCGTTGGACGAGGCGCTTCTAAATCGTTGTACGATTCTTGCATTCAGACATATTTTCTGAATATAGATACAAGTACAACGCATCAGATTACAACAGCACCTACAATGTACCAGGCTGATGAGGTAATGTCTCCTATTCGAACGGCTATTACTCGTTCAAAAGGCCCGTTGTTTAAGTTTCTTACACTTGGGTCATTGCAGAATACGACAGGTTCTAAAGCAAATCGAGCAAAATTAGCATCGACGAAAAAAGGTATTGAAAATTTCCTTACTGGTTCGTTGCTAGAAGTTCGCCCTATGTCAATTGCAAAATTGCAGGGTCTTCGATGCAAGTATGCTACGGTAGACGAATGGCTGTCCGGTGACATTCGAGAAGATGTTATCGGCGCTATTGAGCAGGGTGCTTCTAAGCTCGATAATTATCTTATCATTGCTACATCCTCAGAGGGTACCGTACGTAATGGTAGCGGCGATACAATCAAAATGGAGTTAATGGACATCCTAAAGGGTGAGTATTCAAACCCTCACGTGTCTATTTTCTGGTATCGTCTGGATACTGTTGATGAAGTTGCTGATCCTACCAAGTGGGTAAAGGCAAATCCGAATATCGGTAAGACTGTTACTTATGAGACTTATCAATTGGACGTTGAACGTGCTGAGAAAGCTCCTGCAACACGCAACGATATTTTGGCGAAGCGTTTTGGCATTCCGATGGAAGGCTATACGTATTATTTTACCTATGAGGAAACTAAGGTTCATCGTCGTCAGAATTTCTGGCAGATGCCATGTGCTTTGGGCGCTGACTTGTCTCAAGGCGACGACTTCTGTGCTTTTACTTTCTTATTCCCGTTGAGCGGAGAACGTTTCGGTGTTAAAACGAGGAATTATATTACTTCGCTTACTCTAAATCGTCTGCCTCTGGCTATTAGGGAAAAATATAACGACTTCATAAAAGAGGGTTCTCTTATTATTATGGAGGGAACTGTTCTCGATATGGACGAAGTCTATGACGATTTGGATCAGTTTATCATAGATACTGAATACGATGTTCGATGCTTTGGGTACGATCCATACAATGCTAAAGCGTTTGTGAATCGTTGGGAACAAGAAAACGGACCATTTGGTATTGAGAAAGTTATTCAGGGTTCTAAGACAGAATCTGTGCCATTAGGAGAACTAAAGAAACTCGCCCAAGAAAGAATGCTTTTGTTTGACGAGCAACTTATGAAGTTCACTATGGGAAATTGTATTACTCTAGTAGATAATAACGGAAATCGAAAACTTTTCAAGTATCGTAGAGAAGATAAGATCGATGCTGTTGCTGCTATGATGGATGCATATGTTGCTTACAAATTAAACAAGGAGGCATTCGAATAATGGACTATGAAGTCATTCAACATCACGGTGTTAAAGGTATGCACTGGGGTGTTATTACTAAGAAAGTTTCATCTTCAGTCAAAGCACACTCTGATAAGCGAAAAGCTGAGAATGAAAAGCGAAATAAACTAAAGAAGGGTTATTCGACAAAGAGGCCTACGACAAAGGCTGAAAAGTCAGCTGCTCGTACATATTATCGACAGCAGCGTACCCATTCATTTAATACCTATCGTAATCAAGAGATCAAACTTGCTCGAAAAGAAGCTACACTCACTGGTGAACAGATTAAAAACGGTCGCTATCGCATTGCGAATGCCCGTAACATCAAGTTGAAATCGTTTTCAGCAGTGATGGGAGTCGGCACTACAGCTTTGATTGCTGGTTCTGCACCTCTTGCCGCTCCAATTGCTGGTCTTACTGTTGCAGCTCTTAGCAATTATGCGTCTGGTGGATCTTATTATGCAAAAGAGAAGCGAGCGTACGGCGATAAACGTGCTAAAGTTCAGTCAAAATCGTAAGGAGGTAGTATGCCGGAACCTTTACGATCTAGGCTGAAAAATGCCTGGAATATTTTTAGAGGTCAAGAGTTAAAAGATAACGCTCCTACCGAAGATTACGGCTCTCCATCTCCTGCGATCGTATATACTGGCCAACAGATGTACAGTTATCACTATCGTGGCGGAGATCGGTCGATTGTAAATTCTATCTACAATCGTATCGCGATGGATGTTGCGTCGGTTGACATCCGACATGTTCGTACTGATCCTGATCATCGTTATCTTGAAACGATTGAAGATAGTCTTAATGCGTGTCTTAGTACCGAAGCGAACATTGACCAAACAGGTCGAGAAATGATTCAGGATGCAGTACTAACACTATTTGATGAGGGCTGCATTGCAATCGTTCCAATTGAAACTGAAACCGATCCAGATAACGGAAGTTATAATATTTATTCTTTGCGTGTGGGAATTCCTGTTGAATTCTTTCCCCAACATGTAAAGGTAAGTCTATATGACGATCGTAGCGGGCGACGAAAAGAAGTAATTGTTCCGAAGACGCAAGCGGCTATTATTCAAAATCCATTTTATACGATTATGAATAAAAATGATTCCTTGATGACTCGCTTGAACAGGAAATTGAACCTTCTTGATGTTGTCGACGAGCAAACCAGTTCGGGAAAATTGGATCTTATCATTCAGCTTCCATATACGATTAAATCCGAAGCTCGGAAGAATCAAGCAGAGGAACGCCGAAAGGCGATCGAGGATCAGCTTGCTGGATCAAAATACGGAATTGCGTATGTTGACGCTACAGAGCACATTACTCAGCTGAATCGATCAGTAGAGAACAATCTACTCAAACAAGTAGAGTATTTGATGAATCTTGCCTATGGCCAACTCGGAGTTACACCTGAGATTATGAACGGTACGGCAGATGAGAAGGTCATGACCAACTATAATAGTCGAGTTATTGAGCCTGTATTGTCTGCTTTGACCGAAAACATGTCCAGGGTGTTTATTACGCCTACTGCAAGGACTCAAGGTCAAGACATTAAGTATTTCCGAGATCCGTTTAAGCTCATGCCGGTCAGCGATATCGCTGAAATTGCTGATAAGTTTACTCGAAATGAAATTGCTACTAGTAACGAGATTCGACAGGCTATTGGTATGACGCCTTCTTCTGATCCAAAGGCTGATGAGTTGCGAAACGCAAACCTCAGTGCTCCTACAAACGATCAAGAAGGTTATGACGATCAAACCGAGGAAGAGACTCGGGATGAATAGATACAGATTACATCAAAATGGGTTTCTAAATCGTTTGAATAATAGTAATGCAATTACAAATTAAAGGAATGGAGGGAAATGATCAACATGGATGAAAATTATGATTTTTGTGGTTGGGCTAGTAAGTATGAAGTTCCATGCTCTGATGGTCGAACGATTAAGCAGAACGCCTTGGCCGCAGATGATGGAAAAATTGTTCCTTTGGTTTGGAATCATCAGCACAGTGAGATGAAGAATGTCGTAGGTCATGCACTGCTTAACAATCGTCCGGAAGGAATGTATTGCTTTGGCTACGTAAACGATACTGACGAAGGTACTCGTGCTAAAAAGCTTCTAAAGCATAAGGATATTACCGCACTGTCGATCTTTGCAAATAATCTCAAGCAGAATAAACGTGTAGATGGCCGCAAAGATGTTGTTCATGGCAAAATTCGAGAGGTTAGTCTTGTTCTTGCTGGTGCTAATCCTGGCGCATGCATTGATTCTGTGATGGTTCATTCCGACGATGGAGAACCTATGGAATCAGACGACGAGGCTCAGATTTACAATGACGATAATACCGTGTGGTTTGGTCATTCTGATGAAAGTGAGAAATTTATGGCAGAAATGCTGAATAACGAGGGTAATTCGGATGAGGTTGATGATTCTCAGTCCGATGAGACTGTAGAGCATGCCGATGATAATTCGGGTGACAACTCTGACAAGAAACCTGCTGAAGATGAAACAGTTGAGGATGTTCTTAACTCTATGAACCCTCATCAGCGTGAAGTAATGCAGGGTTTGATCAATTATCTTATTGCTAATGGCTCTAATGATGAGTCTAATACTTCCGAGAAGGGAAATTCTAACATGAAGCATAACATCTTTGATAACACTGAGGAGAACGACGAGACTCTCGAGCATTCTCTTGGTATGGACTGTGATTTCGATAAGGCTATCGCAGATATGAGCCGTTATGGCTCCCTTAAGAAGTCGTTCCTTGCACATGGTGCCGATATTGATAAGCTTGTTGGCGACGAGTTCCTGGCGCATCTCGACAATGGTACGCCTGGTACTGACTACGGCATTGGCCACATTGACTATCTGTTCCCCGATTTCCAGACCGTAGGCGGCAACAACCTTAAGTTTGTCAAGCGCAATACCGAGTGGGTTTCTCGCGTTATGAACGCGGTTTCTCATACCCCCTTCACCCGAGTCAAGTCCGTCTTCGCTAACATTACTGAGGACGAGGCTCGTGCTCGAGGCTACATCAAGGGTAAGAAGAAGAAGGAGGAAGTGTTCCCCCTGCTCAAGCGCACCACGACCCCGCAGACGGTATATAAGAAGCAGCGTCTCGATCGTGACGATATTCTTGATGTTACTACGATGGACATCGTAAGTGTTCTTCGTCAGGAAATGCGTATGATGCTCGAGGAAGAGATTGCTCGTGCTATCGTCATCGGCGATGGCCGTGAGTCCGGTAGCGATGACAAGATTAGCGAGGATCACATCCGCTCGGTTCTTAATGATGATCCTTTCTACTCGATCAAGATCACCAAGGGTTATAAGACTGAGCCTGATAATAGCACCTTTGCTGCTGATTTTGAGGAGCGTGTTGTCTACGGCTTCGAGGACTATGAGGGTTCTGGTAATCCGCTGATGTTCACGACTCAGCGTAATCTCAACCGTCTGCTTATGCAGAAGGATAAGGTCGGCCGTCGAATTTACAAGTCCAAGCAGGAGCTTTGTGCTGCGCTCTGCGTTGCTGATATTGTCCCCGTTCAGGTCATGAAGGACCTAAAGCGTACTCCTCTCGCTAAGGAGACGATGCTCACTGGTAAGACTCTTATTGTCGATGCTGTTATCGTCAATCTTAATGACTACAACATTGGTACTGATAAGGGTGGCGCTGTGTCCATGTTCGATGACTTCGACATCGATTATAACCAGGAGAAGTACCTGATCGAGACTCGTATCTCTGGTGCTCTTACGGTTCCTTATTCCGCTATGGTTGTCGAGCATTACGTCGATTCCACTCTTGAGGGCACTTCCGATTCGGTGACCAAGACTGATCCGTCTGATGCTGATGAGAAGAAGTCCGGTCGCTAGGATGAATCAAAATGGGAAAATTCTACGGTAAAATTTTCTACGGTGAAACTGTAGAGCGAGAAGATCGACCTGGAAGTTGGAAAACTCAGTTGGTAGCTCGGGATTATTATGGCGATATTACTAAGATGTCTCGACGATATTCTAACGATAATAACGTTAATGGTAATATTACGTGCAATAATGTTATTAGTATTATTGCTGATCCATATGCTGTAGCTCATTTTTCCCAGATTAAATGCGTAGAACTTGTAGGGACGAGGTGGGCTGTTACTTCGGTTGAGGTACAGTCTCCTCGTCTTATTCTTACGCTTGGCGGTGTATACAATGGGTCTTAGAGTAGACTTACAGAGTACATTGCAAGAAATCATGGGAGATAATAAGGTTTATTTTCAACCTCCCGAGAACGTAAGTATGGAATATCCGTGTATTCGATACAGTCGTAGTACTGGAAATACTCGATTTGCGGATAATGCATCTTATACGTTCGATTGTCGATATGAGATCATTCTTATCGACGAAGATCCGGATAGCGAATTTTTCGAACCTCTTACACGACTTAAATCGTGTACGTTTGAACGACATTATATATCCGATGGTCTTAATCATGATGTTTTTTATCTTTATTTTTAAGGAGTAAATTATGCCTGCACCCGCTTCTTCTAAAGCCCTTGTTTGGGATAAGGCCGGCCAGCGTTATTATGAGAATGGTGTAGACCATTGCGCGCTGTATCTTCAGAATTCTGACGGTGGTTACGGTAAGGGTGTCGCATGGAACGGCATTACCGGCATTACTGAGTCCCCTGATGGCGCTGAGGCTAACGACCTGTATGCCGACAACATGAAGTATGCTTCTATGCGTTCTGCTGAGACTTTTGGCGGTACCATTGAGGCCTATATGTATCCTGAGGAGTTTGGCCAGTGCGATGGTACTGTGACTCCCGAGGGTACTAAGGGTCTCTATCTTGGTCAGCAGATTCGCACCGCCTTTGGTCTTGCTTATCGCACTAATATCGGCAATGATACGATCAGCAATGCTGACGATGGCTATAAGCTTCATCTGGTTTATGGCTGCACTGCCTCTCCTTCTGAGAAGGCCTATGAAACTATTAATGACTCCCCCGACGCTATTACTTTCTCTTGGGAGTTTGATACCACCCCGGTCGCCGTTGATGGTTACAAGTCTCTGTCCACGATTACGATTGACTCTCTGACGGCGCCCAAGGCTTCTCTTACTGCTCTTGAGAAGAAGCTGTTCGGTGACACTACTACCGACCCGACGCTTCCTCTTCCGGATGAGGTTATTAATATTTTCAAGACCAACGCTGGCACTGTGTCTCAGAGTGACACGAAGCCTGTAAGCGGTAAGTCCACTATTTAATCAAAATGGGATTATGAAAGGAGAATCTTCTAATGTATAAGAAGACTATCACGTATACTGACTATTTCGGTGTCGAGCGCACTGAGGATTTTTACTTTAATCTTACCACTTCGGAGCTTATGCAGATGCAGTTGAGTACTCAGCGTGGTTTTTATAACGAGATGCAGACGCTGATTGATTCGCATGATGGTCCTAAGATCATGGATGCATTCAATCAGATTATTATGCAGGCTTATGGTGAGAAATCTGAGGATGGCCGTCGATTTGTTAAGTCTCCTGAGATTTCGAAGGCTTTTACTGAGACTCCCGCATATGACAAATTCTTTATGGAGCTTATTGAGGATTCAAAGGCTGCCGCTGAGTTTATTAACGGCATTGCTCCGAAGAATGCGAAGCTCTCGAGCGATGAGACTGCTAAGATCATCGCTATGGCAGAGGCCAAGAATTAGTTAAGGACGTGATTCGAATGCTCGAGATCGAGATACCTCGAACTGAGATTTGGGATAACGAAAACGAGATGTTTTCTTATGTTGATTCATGCAAACTCGTTCTCGAGCATTCGTTGATTTCTATTTCCAAATGGGAATCCAAATGGAATAAACCATTTCTAACTAGAGATGAAAAAACTCCAGAAGAAATGATCGATTATGTGAAATGCATGACTATTAATCGTGTTGATTCGGCAGTTTTTAGTTGTCTTACTACTGAAAATTACAAAAAGATAAACGATTATATTGCTGCTCCTATGACAGCCACTACTTTCAAAGAAAATGGCGGTGCTCCTAGGGGAAATCGAGAAATCATGACTGCTGAAGTCATCTACTTTTATATGATTTCATTTGGAATTCCATTTGAGTGTGAAAAATGGCACATTAATCGACTGCTTACTTTGATTCGAGTCTGCAGTATTAAGAACTCTCCTAGCAAGAAAATGAGTAAGAGTGCGGCTGCAAAACAGCAGCGTGCTCTTAATGCTCAACGAAGGGCTAAGGCTCATAGTAAGGGGTGACGCTAGTGCGTATCTCATTTTCAGAAAAAGGAGATTTTAAAAGAACTGAAAAATGGCTCAAGCGCTGTCAAAAAGCTTTGGATAAGGGCATATTTGATAAGTACGGTCAACGAGGGGTAGCCGCTTTGGCTTCTGCAACCCCAGTTGATAGTGGAACAACTGCAGCCAGTTGGGACTACAGAATCGTTGTTACATCTAGCGGTGTAAACATTGAATTTCTTAATACAAACATTAATAAGAATGTAAATATTGCTATTATTCTGCAGTATGGACACGGAACTCGAAACGGCGGTTGGGTAGAAGGCCGTGACTATATTAACCCAGCAATTGATCCGGTGTTTACACAATTAGTACGTGAAGTCTGGAAGGAGGTTATCTCGCTATGAGTAATTCTATTGACAGCAAAGTCGTTGAGATGAAGTTTGATAACCGAGATTTCGAGGCTAATGTCAAGAATACCATGTCTACCTTGGACAAGCTTAAAGACAAGCTTAAGTTCAAAGGTGCAGAAGCTGGACTAACCTCTATTCAGAAAGCTTCAGATAAAATTGACTTTTCCGGAGTAAGCAACGGACTAGACATTGCGTCTGTTAAGTTTTCGGCTTTTCAGATAGCCGGTATTACTGCGATAAGTAATATTACCAACTCACTTCTCGGTCTTGGTAAGAATCTTATTAACACGTTCGCGATTGAGCCTCGAACCCAAGGCTTTTCAGAGTACGAACTCAAAATGGGATCTGTTCAGAACATTATGAACGCTACTGGCGCTTCTGTCGAAGAAGTCGGTAGGTATCTTAATGAACTGAATACTTATGCAGATAAAACTATTTATTCGTTTTCTGATATGACAGCCAACATTGGCAAATTTACAAATGCTGGTGTCGGTCTCGACAAAGCTGTAGCTGCAATTCAGGGTATTTCTAACGAAGCTGCTATCTCTGGTGCAAATGCGAACGAAGCTTCGCGAGCAATGTACAATTTTGCGCAGGCGTTGTCGCAAGGTTCAGTTAAGCTGATTGACTGGAAATCTATCGAGTTGGCCAATATGGCGACGGTAGATTTTAAGAATCAACTTATTCAAACGGCCGTTGCTATGGGAACCCTTGTTGAGCAAAACGGAAAGTATGTTTCCACAACAAAGGATGCCACCGGTCATGTTTCAGCTGCGTTTGATGCAACTTCAATGTTCAATGACTCGTTGTCATCACAGTGGTTAACTACCGATGTTCTCGTTACAACTCTTGGACGCTATGCCGATGAAACTACAGATATTGGCAAGAAAGCTTTTGCCGCAGCTAAGGATGTTAAAACCTTTAGCATGATGTGGGATACCCTCAAGGAGTCTGCTGGCTCTGGTTGGGCTGAAACTTTTGAACTTATCTTTGGTAATTTTGAAGAGGCAAAAACTCTTTGGACTGGCTTGACTACTGTATTCGGTGATGTCATTAGCAAAATCTCGACGGCTCGAAACACACTTGTCAAGAGTGTGATGCAAGGGTCTTGGGGACAATTTGTTGATAAAATTACAGCTGCTGGCATAAGCCTTGATAGTTTTAAGAGTAAACTAACTGAAATTGCTAATGCTCACGGCATCGATATCAATTCTCTTATTGAGAAATACGATAGCTTCGAAGCTGCACTATCACGGTGCGACAATGCTGGATCTTTAGTCGCAGAAACTCTCAAAAATTTGGTGGACGCTTCTAAAGCAGCTGGTAATTCTCAAGATCAGTTTAATCAAAAACTTTTATCTTTTCAGGTTACTGTCAAACGAGTTTGGAATAGCGACCTAAAAACTAGCGAAGAGCGATATCAAGCTCTTACTGATGCTGGTTATGATTATTCTAAAGTTCAGGATTTGGTTAACAAAACAGTTAAGGGTCATGCTTTAACTCTAGAAGATCTTAGTGATGAGCAATTAAAGAGCATTGGATATACACAAGAAGAAGTTGATAAGCTTCGTGTTTTCTCCGATGAAGCTCAGAAAACTGGATCGTCGCTTAGTAGCCTAATGAGTTCTTTGGGCTCTCGTGGTGGACGAGATCTGATATTTAATCAGACCGACGGAATAATTATGAATTTCGTCAATAGTCTTCTCAAACTGGCTGAAATTGCCCAGAAAGCATTTGAGAAAATGTTTAAGCCGATTAATGCTAGCCAGATTATTGATGTGCTGAGCGATATTCAACAGGCAACTGCTTGGGTGTTTAATTATTTGGATGCCCATAGTGAAGCGATGAGTAATACACTTGCTGGTTTGCTTGCACCTTTGAAGCTAATTAGTTCTATTCTGTCTGGCACATTCACTGTGGCCTTGAAGCTAGCTGCCAAGATCATCGGTAAAGCAGACGGCACTATTTTCGATCTTACTGGTAGTGTCGGAAACGCGATTGCTGAGTTTACTAACTTTATCACTAGTGCTAAAGTGCTCGGTCGAGTGTTTGACGCGGTATATTTCATTCTTAGTAGTTTTATTGATATCGTATCCGGCATCGTTTCTAATGTTAAAAACTTTGTTGGCAGCACCATTATCGTAAAAAACTTTAAGAAAGCATTTGATTCATTTAAGCCGACACTCAGCATAATTAAGAAATTGATAGATAATGTTGCTGATGGAACTTTGAGTCTCAAAGAGGCTGCGAAACGCGCCTCACAAGCCGTAGACAAATGGTATGACTCTTGTAAACCACTAAAGACGTTCTTTAGCGATTTGGGCGGTAACATCTCTGATGTCATTGAACCGCTTAAGAAGTTTATGGAGCAACTCATTCCGTTTGACGACATTGACGAAAAAGTCAAAAAGGCAAAAGAGTCTCTCAGCGGTTTGCTAGATGATTTGTTTGGTAAGTCGGATAGCTCTAAGGGCAAAAAGACTGTCAAACAAGCTATTGATGAAGTTGTTACTTATGCTAAGGACTATATAGCCGGTCTCGGTCCTATTGATTTCGGTCAACTTTTTCAAAATGGGTTGGATACCCTTGTGAAAGTTAAAGATCGTTTCTTCGAGACTATGACAGGTCTTAAGACCGACGCTCAAAGTACTGGCAATGCTCTTAATGACTTTATTCAGGGCGTTAATTGGAAACCTTTGTTATCCATGGCAGGAGCCGTTGGTGCTCTTATCGTGATTAAGAAGTTTTCTGATAACATTAATACCTTGAGTAAGACCCTCACTAATGTTACTAAACCGTTTTCGACTTTTGATCCGTTGGTACAGGCTTTGTCTAAGACTGTTCTAAGTTTTAAGAGTTTGCTTGGCGGTGTTAAGTTTACTGTTGTTGCTCAGGGCATTTTGAATCTCGCTTTGGCGATCGGCGTAATGGCTATTGCAATCAAACTTATCGGCGACATGCCTTTGGCTAATTTGGCTGCTGCGACCGGTGCACTTGGAGCATTGATTATCGCTATTGGTGTAGTGGCAGCTATCGCATCAAAGGTTGCTACTCCAGCTAATTCCTTGGCATTTGCCTCAATGGGCGTTATGTTTGCTGCTTTTGGTGTGATGATCGGAATCATCGCTGGCGCTATTTTGCTTATTTCTTCCATTGATGTTGCTGGCGCCACACAAGGTGTGGTAGCATTGACATTTTTGATGGCTGCTATGACCGCGATGATGTCCGCTGTTTTAGCTCTTACAAAGAAGGGCGGAGATGGCAAGGCACTTACTCAGGCCGGTTCGATGTTCATCCAGTTGAGTATCGCATTGCTACTTATGTCTGCTTCAATAGCTGTCATCGGAACTATGAGTATGGCGGAAGTTACTCAAGGACTTCTTGTCATGGGTGGCATGAGTGCTCTAATTGCGATTTTGATAGCTATGCTCAATAAAATGCCGGTTAGCGAGGCAAAGGCGATAGGCACAATGTTTAAGTCATTGGGTGTCGCTTTGATTCTCATGGCAGCAGCTGTGAAACTTTTCGGTTCCATGGATCGAAATGATATGGATCAAGGCCTTGTCGCTGTGACCGCTATGGGTCTTCTCTTCGCAGCAATAATTCATGTCATTGCTTCTAATGGAGTAGCTCTAATTGGTGTCGCTGGAACCATTCTTGCAATTACCGTTAGTATTGGGTTGCTTATCGGTATATCAAAATTGGCAGCAAAACTTAAGCCAGAAGAATTTGCGGCGGGTGCAGCAGCGATTGCTATCTTCGGTGGCTTGATGTCTGCCTTAGTCGTAATAGTCACTCGTTATGGTGGTCCTACCGCAATCAAAATAGGAGGAACTGTAGCTGCTCTTTCTATTGGTATTGCAGCTCTTATCGCAGTAGCTATTCTATGTGGATATGTGGATATTGATCAACTAGGCAAGGGTGTTATTGCAGTAGGCGTTCTTGGACTTATGTTTGCGGCTATCATGAAAGCCTGCAATGGGATGAACGAGAACGCTCTTATGGGTGCTGAGAAATCCATTGTTGCTATGACCGTAGTAATTGTTGCTATGACCGCATGTGCTATTGCCCTTGGTATGATGGATACTTCCAAATGTATACAGGGCGTCGTTGCTGTAAGTGCAATGGGTCTTGTGTTTGCTGCTATGATCAAGGCTTGTGAAGGCCTTCAGAACGTTAAGTTTGGTAATGTTCTAACTACGGTTCTGCTTCTGACCACTGTTGTTGTAGCTATGGCTGGCGTTATTTGGGCCATGAGTGAACTTAAGGTTGAAAACGCTTTGCCTAATGCCGTTGGTTTAGCATCATTGCTATTGGCATTTGCTGCCTCGATCAAGATTCTGTCTACGATTAACGGCGATATTAAAGTCAGTGGTAAAGTTCTGGCTAAAATGGTCGCTGTGACTGCTGCTCTTGGTGCTGTTCTTATTGTGATGTCAGCATTTAAAACTGATGGAGCAATTGAGAATGCTATTGCTGTCGGTATTCTTCTTAATGCTTTTGCAGCATCTATCAAGATTCTATCTACGATTAATGGTACGATATCAATTAGTATTCCTGCGCTTGTAGCAATGGGAGCTGCTTGTGTTCTTCTTGCGGTTATTCTTTCTGCTATGTCTGCTCTTAAAGTTCAGGATGCAATGCCTAACGCTATCGCTCTAAGCACTCTTTTGCTGGCCTTCAGCGCAGCTACTGCGATATTATCTGCGATCGGACCTGCTGCGGAGTTTGCTATTGCGGGCGCTGCGGCTATGGATGCTGTGATTGCGATTGTAGCCGCACTGCTTGTAAGTCTTGGAGCTTTAACGACTAACTTCCCTCAACTTCAGCAATGGCTTAATACTGGTATTCCAGTTCTTAAGCAAATTGGAGAAGGGTTAGGAGAAGCTCTTGGCGCATTTGTCGGCGGAGCACTTGAGAGTTTAAGTGATCATCTGCCTGATATTGCTACAAACCTCAGCAATTTCTTTGTGAATCTTGATCCAACGTTCACAAAGATCAAGCAGTTGTCCGGAATGGACTTTAGCGGTGTTTCTTCACTGGCTACAGCGTTGCTGAAATTAACCGCTGCTGATTTGCTTCAGGGTATTTCTAATATTGGTGACTTCTTTACCGGTAGTAGTCCTGCTGAACGTATGGGTCAGTATGCTGATGCTCTTGTGAAGTTTTCTGAGAAAGCGGCAGACATTGATGTTGCTGGAATGACAAAGGGTGCGGTTGCTGCTCCAATTCTTAAGCAAGTTATTGATGCTATGCCTACTGAGGGCGGACTTTCTGGACTTCTTACTGGCTCTCAATCTGAGGGCATTGATAACATGTCGGAAGCTCTTCCTAAGATTGCTGCCGCAGCTGTCAAGTTTGGAAACGCATCAGCAGATGTGAATGTTGAGGCAATTCAAAATGGGGTTTCGGCTGTAAAGGCTATTAGTAAAATCATGAGCATGGATTTCCCGACTGAGGGCGGTCTTGCTGGAATGATCTTCGGTTCTCAGTCTGAAGGCATTTCAAACATGTCTTCTAAGCTTGTTCCTTTGGGTGAAGCAGCGAAGAAGTTTGGTGATGCTACGACTGGAATTGTCACCGATGGCGTATTTGGAGCTATTTCCATTCTTAATCGAATTGCAAAAGCTACAGCAAGCGATAGCATGCAGTCACTTCAGTCTAATTTCTCGACTGCCGGTCTTAAGACTAAATTCGAGAACCTCGGCATGGCCGCTGCTAATTTTGCTACAATGACTGCTGGCAAGGATTATGCTTCATGCTCTGCTGCGGTTGATGCATTGAACTCTGTTGCTAAATTTACTTCAGGTCTTACTGATTTCAGTGGAGACGGAGTTACTAGCTTTGTGTCAGCAGTTAATGAGTTGGCTAAGACTAATGTCGCGGGTTTGGTTGCTGCATTCCAGAATGCTGGCCCTCAACTTACTGTTGCCGGAAGTGGACTAATGCAAAACTTGGCTGCTGGTGTTACTGCTGGTAGCGGAGCTGCTACAAGTGCGGTTACTGCAGTGGTCAGTAATATGGTTACATCCTGCACAACTGCTGTTGCAACATTTGGTCAGAGTGGAACATCTGCTATGACTAATCTCGCAGCCGGTATTAATGGTTCCAGTGGTGCGCCGACTAGCGCAGTTCGAATTGTCGTTACGGCTATGATCAGTGCAGCGAGCTCGATGGGTTCAAAGTTTAATAGCGTAGGCGCAAAGATGATGACCTCTTTGGCTAGCGGTATTAGCTCAAATGCTTCTAAGGCCAAGTCTGCTGCATCTTCAGCTCTTAACGGAGTAGCTGCTACTCTTCGCGGATACTACGATGGGTTCTATTCCGCTGGTGCGTGGTGTGCCATTGGTCTTGCTCATGGTATTACCTCAAAAACAAGTGCTGTAACTGCTTCCGCTCGTAGTATTGCTAGGGCTGCCGTCGAAGCGGCTAACAAAGAAGCTGGCGTAGGTTCTCCTGCTAAGAAGTTCATCACCATCGGTAAGTGGTGCGTGATGGGCCTTGCGGTTGGTTTCAGGAAGAATACTAAGATTGCCGAGAAAGCTGGCGGAGATTTGTCTAAGGCTGTCGTTCAGACTGCTCAAGACACAATGGATCTACTCAATGGCTATTCGAATTTCAAAATGGGATACGCTAGCATTACTCCTGTTATTGACTCTAAGAACTTCGGACGTTACACCGGATCTTTGGATCTGTCTGCTAACATTAGTCGAGTTATTGCTGAGCCGATTAAGAGCAACGCAACTCTCATGGCTGAAACTCAGAAAGCCATTGAAGCATCCAACACCCAAGTTCTCAACGCTATCAACGAACTCAACGATAATCTCGGAAACTACACTGATGCTGTGGCAAATTCTGAGACCGCCATGTATGTTGATGGTAAGAAACTTGCTTCGTCCATCGCCAAGCCTATGAATCAGCAGCTTGGCGTTCTTTCTAGGAGAGGAGGTCTGGCGTGAGTTACCCAGATTTACCCAACAACCGTCTAATTGTAAACGGTGTTGATTTGTCAATTCGTTTTCAGATGGTTCTGTTGGACGGTTACACGCTGGAGCCTCCTGAGCCTAAGACTTATACAGTTGATATCCCCGGAGGCAACGGAGTCATTGATTTGACCGAGGCACTTACCGGGGATGTCGCCTATAAGAATCGCAATCAGGAATTCACGTTTGCTGTTATCGACGTAAAGAATTTCGAGAAGGTCAAGACTGAGGTAAGCAACTTCCTTCATGGTCGAGCGTTCGATTACACTATGACAATGGACCCGGGCTATACCTACCACGGACGTTTCACCGTTGATTCCTATAGCCACGAGGCTTATGCAAATGGCCTTCTCGGACAGTTCAAGATTAAGGTCGATGCAGATCCGTATAAGTTGAAAGAACATTGTGCTTATCGACTCAATGCTACTGGCGGTAAGGTGTATCGTTTTGAGTCCGGTAGGCGTCCTGTTCATCCTACAGTGGAATGTACTCAGCCGACTTGGTTTACTTGGAATGGCAAAGAGCAGCTTGTTCCGGCTGGAACATATCGCCTTAACGATGTCGTTTTCACCGATGGTATCAACGAGCTGTATGTTAACTCGTACAAGTTATGGTTCGTCCGATGGGCTGACTTGAAAAACAAACAGTTGACATGGAATGATCTTCTAGAAAAACGCTGGGATGATATTCAGCGAATTGGCGGGGACGTTGAAGATGCCCCGCAATCTTGGAGCGAGTTGTTTGACAAAACCTGGGATTCCTTGTCTGAAAAATCTTGGGATCAGCTTAACTTCGGTCGTAAGCAGCTTCCGGAGTCTGTTGTATATTTGACTTATGATTGGGAGGATCTGTAATGGCAGAGACTACTAAAAATCTTGGTTTGAACCTTACGACTGGTTCGGATCTTGTGGATCCGGTTACGGCTTTTTCTAATAATTTTAAGAAGATCGACGAGCTTGGTGCTGATTATGTAATCGAGCAGGGCAAGTCTGGCGAGTGGTGGTACCGCAAATGGAACTCCGGACGATGCGAGTGCGGTATCGATTCTAAGACTTTTTCGAATAAAACCAGTAGCGATTGGAATGGGAAAGGTTATCTTTGTGGACCTTGGTCTTTTCCAGCATATCCGTTTGCATTTTCTAAGCCGCCTTTTGTGACGATTATGTATCGTTATGAGTCTAATGGAATTGGCGGAATTGTCCATATTGCCGTATCTTCAACTGAAACTAATCTTCTTACCCAGCCTCCGTTGTTTTACGTTTATGATGCTGTTGGGCCGCATACTTACACTAGTCCTAAATTTGGTCTTATGGCAACGGGATGGTATAAGTAATAACAGAAAGGATAAAGTATGGGTTATAAGGTTCTGTATGATAATCAACTGCTTTTTGATCCTTATACGGATGACCGTATAACTGATACGAAGCTTTCTTCTAAGCTTAATGCCGCCTCATATTTCGATTTCACTATCTCCTCTACGCATTCTTTATATTCTAAAATTGAAGAGCGAGCAGGAGAAGTTCGAATCTATTTCAACAATCTTATTCTATTCAAGGGTGAGATTACTAAAATAGAGGAAGACTTTGAGGGAAATTACTCTGTTTCTTGTACGGGCGTTCTCGATTACTTGACTGCTACTCGAGTTCGTCCGTACTCTACGGTTGAAGGGGAACAGCCTCTCAAAGCCCCTTCAAGTTACGACGGTTATTTTCAGTGGTTGATTGACCAGCACAATTCTAATTGTCTTGACTCACGCAAGCGTTTCTCAGTCGGTGTGAATCAGGGCAATATGCTTGATAAGAACAATTATATCTATCGTTCGTCCGAACAGCGTCCAACGACTGCTTCGGAGATTGAGGACAAGATTCTGAATTCTGTTGGCGGTTATCTGTTCGTACGCTATCAGGATGATCTGAATATTCTTGATCTTTACGCTGACGTCCATGATGTCAATACTCAGATCATTGACTACGGCGTCAATATTTTAGATTTTACTAAGACTACTACCGCGGAGACTCAATATACAGCAGTAGTGGCAACAGGGTATACGCCCGATCCCCCTGAGGGTCAAACTGATGTTAAGATGAAGCCAATTACTCTTGAAGGATGCGCTGATGGTGGTACGCCATACTCCTCGACTATTATCAAAATGGGAGATAGAGTTTATGATGTTGAAGCTGTCGCCCGTTACGGTTATCGAGAGTACTATGTCTCGAATACCGATATCAAGACTCACGACGGCCTTCTTGAGTACGCCTGCAAGACACTTAATACTCTGCTATCTCCTGCTCTCACCATCTCAGTCAGGGCTGTAGACCTTGCTCTTATTCTTGGCGAGAAGTACCAGCATCTTCAGCTCGGTCAGGCGGTACGAGTTCGTTCTAAGCCCCGCAAGGTAGACGAGTACCTCATGGTTAATTCGATCGATCTCGATTTGATGAATCCCGAGAATACTACCTTTGACTTAGGTGCTTCGTATGATACTCTTACCGGCCAGCAGAGTGCATATCTAAAAGCTCTCAATGCCTCAATTAATACAAGTCTTGATACAGTCGATGCTCTAAGCACTGATGTTAAGAATTCAGCTAAGCTCGCTCAAGAAGCAAAAGATAAGGCGGATACCGCGACAGATGCTGCTGCAGACGCTGCTGAGAAAGCCGACAAGGTAACAGACATAGCTAACTCAGCTGTAAGTAAAGCAGAAGATGCTTCGTCTAAAGCTGACACGGCTATCTCTACTTCAAACGATACTAAAGCCAAGGTAACTCTTGTTGAAAAGAAGGCTACTGAGGCTAAGACTGCGGCAGATACAGCAAAGAAGGCTGCTGACGATGCGACAACTGCTGCCAATTCGGCTCAGTCTTCTGCAGAGAAAGCTAATGAGGCTGCGTCTAATGCTAATACAGCTGCTAGCAATGCTCAGTCTACTGCTGATAGTGCTTTAAGTTCTGCCGCTCAGGCAAACAAGGACGTTGGTAATGTCAAGACTCAGATTACTGAGATCAACAAAGAAATGACCTCGGTTAAGCAGGATGCTGCCACTCTGCGTGACGATTTGACTGGTCAGATTACCACGGTCAAAGAGACTATGGAAGCAGACTATACAAAGAAGTCCGAGTTGAGTGCTACCGAGAGTAATCTTAGGACCGAGATTTCCAAATCGGCTGCTGGGCTTCGTACTGAGGTTTCTCAGACGTATAGCACAAAGAAAGAGCTCGAGACTACGACCAAGGCGGCTCAGACGGCTCAATCTACTGCTGACGCGGCTAAGAAAGCAGCTGAATCAAACGCATCTGATTTGGCAAACGCTGTTAGCAAATTTGATGGTGATATCACTAATCTTAAAGATCAGATTGATGGCGCTATTCAGACCTGGTTCTACGATGGCATCCCTAATGCATTGACAGAGCCTGAGATTCATTGGACTACCGAGAAGGATCGTCAGACTCATCTCGGTGACCTTTACTACGACAATAAGACCGGATTCTGCTATCGCTATATGAATCAAAATGGGGTCTATTCTTGGGGTAGAATTCAGGATACCGAGGTAACTAAGGCTTTGGCTGATGCAGCTAATGCTCAAACTACTGCAAATGCTAAGAAACGCATATTTATAACTACCCCGAAGCCGCCTTATGACATTGGAGACTTATGGGTTCAGGGCTCCAACGGCGATATCATGCGCTGCCAGACTCCTAAGATTGCTAGTCAGGCATATACTGAGGCCGATTGGGTCAAAGCGAGCAAGTATACTGATGATACGGCTGTAAAAAATCTCTCCAACACTGTTGAGAAGACCTATGCCACCAAGTCAACTGTGAATCAGCTCAGCGATCGTATTGAGCAGACAGTAAGCAGTGTCGAAGAGGTTCGAACGGATGCCTCTGCGGCAAAGACGACTGCTGATAATGCTAAGAAAGCTGCGGATGCCGCTAGCGCTGCAGCTAACACCGCTCACGAAACGGCTACTGCTGCTCAGACTGCTGCTAATAAGGCTCAGGAACATGCTACTAGCGCTGCTACTGCGGCTTCGACAGCCAAGGCCAATGCTGACGCTGCTCAGGCTGCTGCTAACAAAGCTAATGCTGCTCTGAGTGATGCTCAGAAGAATCTGACAGATCTTCAAAATAGGGCTGATGTGACTGATGAGGAGCTCACGGCTGCTAAGAATGCCGTGGCTTCTGCTCAGACTGCTGCCAATGCTGCCAACTCCGCTGCGAGTAAGGCTAAAGAGTTGGCTAATACGGCACAGAGCACCGCTGATACTGCTAAGCAGAATGCCGCCACAGCTCAGTCCAAGGCTAACGCTGCTGCTAATGCTGCTAGTGCTGCACAGAGTACCGCTGATACTGCTAAGGCCAATGCTAAGAAGGCTCAGGACGATGTTAACGCTCTTAAGAACCGTGTAACCCAGGCCGAGACAAAGATTACGCAGAATAGCGAGGCTATCGCACTTAGGGCGACTAAGACTGAAGTTACGAGTGCTGTTAATAATGTTCGAATCGGTGGCAGGAATTTAGTGTTAGGCAGTGGCACGGGTAAAGGTTGGGACTACGAAACTTTTAATAAAGACGATAGAGAATTTACAAAAGGTACCACCGGAACTCATGAAGTATTTATTCGCTCTTCTGCATCGTTCGATCTTGAAAAAGGAAAGCAGTATACCTTATCTTTTGATGCCAAGCATAATGGACATGTGTCTGGAGCAGAGGTATCCATATTACCTAGAACATTCTCGACAACGGGTATTGCACTAAACTCTGCTGGTTTTGCGATATCAACTACTTATGATCACAAAGTGATTACTTTTATTCCGCCTTCTAGCGTAACATCACTTGAGAATTGTGTGATTCGATTTGATAATAATGGATCGAAAACCTCTGGAACAAAAGCAATTCTTTATATTAAAAATGTAAAACTCGAAGTTGGCAATAAGTCAACCGATTGGTCTCCTGCGCCTGAAGACCTTCAAGAAGACGCCGCTACTAAAGTTAATACAGCTTTATCCGAATCCAAGAAATACACTGATGCCCAACTAAAGATCACATCTGAATCTATTACCTCAGCAGTGTCGAAAACGTATCAAACAAAAACTGATATGCAGAAATATCCAACTGTGAATCAAACTGCGGTTAAATATGTTTTTTCAGGATCGAATCCAAACAATTCCAGTAAATGGATTAAACTCGGAACATGGACTTCTTCTGGTGACTCTCAGTGTTGCTTGATCCAAGTATTCACCGGTAATGGCTATAACGGCTCAGCGGGTCAAAATTCCGATTTTTCGATATTTATTAAGGACGGATATCAGCAAACACAGAGTGCTTCTGCGGCGTTTGGCGTAACAGTTACCCTCGGGTTGAACTGTGCCGAGGTTAAAGTTCAAGTTCGAGCAAAATCGAGTACCGTTTGTGATGTATGGTTCTATTGCCCGTGGTATTACGGAACCGGCTCATATATGGTTGACCGCGGATCTGGTAAATGGGAACATTCGGGATTGAATCAAATAGCTGAGCCAACAGACGGAACGTCTCAGAATATTTTCATGGCTGGTTATTTAACGTCAGAAGAAACTCATTCGGCCATTAATCAACGTGCCGATCAGATTTCTTCTACGGTAGCCGCTACGTATGTCAATAACAAGACGCTATCGAGCTATGCTACTAAGTCTCAGCTCGAACAGACCTCCACGTCTCTGACATCTCGTATCCAGACGACTGAGAAAACTGTCTCGGGTATGTCCACGACTGTTAAAAATGTCAATGACTACATGACATTCGCTAGGGAATCTGATCATCCTACTCTGACAATCGGTAGTTCGTCAAGTTCATTCCGTACGAAGCTGACTAATACCAGCGAGAAGTTCATGCAGGGCAATCAGACAATCATGGAGTTGGATGGCGTTACTTCCACGGTGAAAGCTTCTCGAGTGCAAATGGGTCATTATCAGTGGCGAGATACTGGTACATCGATGCAATTGGTTTATATTACTTAGGAGGGTCAATTGTCTACTATTTACGGCAACACAACCAATCACTGGCGTTGCTACATTAACACTTGGTCCTCCGAGGATAATGCATCCGTATCAGCCGGACTGACTGTCGGTATTCAGGACTGCGGTTGGGGTTTTCAAATCTGGACTGGTATTGTCGGACATGCTAGTGCTAACGGTAGTGATTCTGAGGTCAGCACCAGCTTCAACACCTCAACCGGCTCCTGGAGTACGAAGGATATTACTTCTGCTTCTCAGCGATTTGTAAAGCGTCGTACGGCTTACAATGTTACTCTATCAGGATGGGTGCGAAACCAGTCTGGCTACATGAATGGCACAAGTTCAGCAAGTCAGACGATTACCGTTCCTGCACTTGCGCACCATTACGTCAGTTTTGATGCAAATGGTGGTACAGGTGCGCCTGGCCGAGTAGATAAGTGGTATGGAGAGAATCTTAGTATACCATCTCAGAAGCCGACTCGCACAAATTATGAATTTCTTGGTTGGAGCAAAACCTCTACTGGTACAGCTGTGTATCAACCAGGTCAGACCTACTACGGTACTCCTGATGAGGACTATACTTTATATGCAGTATGGAAACTTCTATACGTCCCGCCTAAGTTTACCAATGGTCGGGCTATCCGTACCAACTCAATGACGTCTACGACTCCAGATTACTCAGGAGGTTACTGCTATGCCAGCTTTACTTACAATGTAGACACGACTATCGATCCGAGCAATGTTGCAAAATCTATCGTGTGCAGATACTATCAAGACGGAAGCGCTACAGGCGTAACTGTAACCCCCACAGGCGATCTTAACAAGGCATCAGGCACAGTCAATGTCCATTTTGCAGCGTCAATCAACTCGGTATATTATGTCGAGTGTACTTTGACCGATACTAAGTCCGGAACGGCGACTATCGCCCGATCCATTACAACAGGAGTTCTACCTATGGAAGTTGCAAATCAAGGCAAATCAGTCGGTATTCTCAGCGCTGCTCCAAAAACTGCCGGATTGCAGCTCGGTGGTTCAGGTAATCCAGACTTTCTTATCGCTGCCGATACGACCAATAACAGACTAGAGTCGATGGCTCAGATTCACGGTAGTACATCCACAACCGGTCAAGGCGAGTTGACACTAAGTACGCAGGGCACAGATTCGAGAGGCAATGTAGCACGGGGGTCCATCAACCTCATAGCTGATAGCCTGAAGTTGAATGGTGTGAACGTTATACTTAATTCCGTAAAAATAATTACTGGAAGTATGGTCAAAACAGTCCAAAATAACAACGCGGTTGCCATGTGGAGTTTATCAGAATTCAAGTCTAAATATGGATTTGATTATGAAATTGGAAAAACAATAATTATAGCGAATAACGGAGATGGAGATGCTAATGATGCTCACATCGAAGGAGTGAGTTATGTGAGTTCCAGTAGTACGATATATGCTGTATTAGATCGTATCAACAAGTACCCAATTCGAATTAATTACGCTATTACTCATTTGATGGTGTAACTCCCATTTCCATCGAAACAAAGAAGGCGAAAAAATGTTTTACGGCAATCTTGTAAATGATATGGTAATCCTTACACCGGATTTGTCTACTGGTCGTCCTGTTATAGAGGTCGATCCCCCTACGAATATTCCGACAGGTTACCATGCTGAGTCTCGATTCCGAGACAATGGCAGCTCTATTACCCAGGTTTGGGATGTTGTACCCAATGCCGGTACTCCTCAGGACGCTGCTATCACGCTTGCTATGATGCAGGCTGAGAAATTGTCCGACGATGAGGCTCTGAAGGTACCCGCCCTCTATCCTGAGTGGAGCGGCAATTCCGTGGTATATCCTGTAGGTACTCGAGTTCTCTATAACGGTACTTTGTATAAGGCTCTGAAGACTCAGACTTCGACTAGTGATACGTCACCGATTGACAGTCCGCAGAATTGGACCAAGGTTCTTCCTTCCTCTTCTGGTGAGACTGCTCCTGAGTGGGAGAGTGGGCATATCTACAACAAGGGTGACCGAGTGACCAAGTACGGTAATATCTACGAGTCTAATATTGATTCTAATACCTACGAGCCTGGTGTCGTGGGCTCCGAATCTGCTTGGACTCAGATCACCCAATCCTAAATCAAAATGGGAGTAAATCATGCTTCACGGTATTGATATCGCGTCATATCAATCCGGTCTAAACCTTACTACGGTCAAAGGTCAGATTGATTTCGTCGTGATTAAGGGTACTGAGGGTACGAATTACGTAAATCCCTACTGTGATCCACATTTCCAACAGGCGAAGCAAGCAGGCATCCTCCGAGGTGTATACCATTACGCTAAGGCCGGTAACGCTACTGCAGAGGCAAACTACTTCTGTGATAACTGTATCGGCTACAAGGGGGATGCCATCCCTGTTCTTGACTGGGAAGAGAAACAGTCAGTCGCCTGGGTCAATGAGTGGGTCAAAGTCGTCCGTAGCCGCTGGGGAGTCTCCCCGATTATCTACGCTAATCCTTGGCGATTCAACCAAGGAGGCGTGGATAAGAACTGCGGACGATGGGTCGCTTCGTATCCAGCAGTATCTCACCCAACTTTCAAAATGGCCGAATCGTGGGATTGTCCCGATGCAGACGGACTTGTTTGCATGTGGCAATTCTGCTCTGACGGTCGACTAAGCGGCTATAACGGCAATCTGGACGGGGATCTCTTCTATGGAGACGTAAACGCCTGGAACGCCTATGCCGGAGCGAAATCTGCTCAGACTCCACAGCAACCTACAGCCAAACCTGAGCAACCATCGAACCAAGATTCTTCGGACGATACAATTATCATCTCGAAGGGCGACGGTTCAAACCCTACTAAGTACAAGAAAATTTCTTAGTAGTTCAAAGTAAGAGGGTATCCTGGGGGCAATTCGTTAGTTCAAGACGTCGTAGGTGTTCTTCGGTTTAATTCTGTTCTTCTGTCCTTCCATTGTTAAACCTAGAATTGTCCCTATGATGCCCTCTTACTTTATTTGAGAAATCGTTGAAAGGAGTTTCTCATGTCGCAGCCGTACAATCCATATATTGGCCAGATTCCAGGTCAGCAATCAGCTACACCACAGACTTGGTTGCCCGGTAACCAGAATGTCAACCTGCCATATGTAACACCAGCTCCAAAGCAGACCATTTTCGGCAAGGTCGTTCAAAATGAGAGTCAGATTACTCCGAATGACGTACCGATGGATGGAACAATTGCTATGTTCCCGCTTCAGGACTTCTCCAAGATCATTGCAAAGCAGTGGACACCCAATGGTCTGATTCAGACTCTTGAGTATCTTCCTGCTAATACTAAGGACGATAATCCGACAGTCACTCTCGATGAGGTAATGTCTCATATGGATGAACGTCTTGATCAGATTGAGGATCTTTTCACCAAGCCTAATCAGGTAATGAGGAAGGGCGATAACAATGCTAAGTCCGCTTAATGCTATTCTTAACATGGCACAGTCAAATCCCAATATTGCAAACAACCCTCAGGCTCAGGCAATGCTGAATGTCGTTAAGAGCGGCGATGCTCAGAAGGGCGAGGAGATTGCAAGGAACCTCTGCAACACTATGGGAATCACTCCGGAGGAAGCAACCAAGCAGGCTGCTAACTTCTTCAACATTCCTCACTAATATTTAACGAATAAAGGATGGTAATCATGCCGTTTGACAAAACAGCAAGCATCTTGGATACAGTTAAGAAGACTTGTGGTCTGGGTTCGGACTACGATGCATTCGATCAGGATATTCTGGTTTTTCTAAACGCTGCCATCCTTGATCTCACTCAAAATGGGATTGGTCCGTCTGATGGGTTTACGGTTACTGATTCCTCTCAGACATTTGAAGACTTCATCGGAGGGTTTAAGAACGTAGGAGCGGTGGCAACATATTTGTCACAGAAGACTCGTATCGCGTTCGACCCTCCGACTTCTTCGTATGTAATCGAGGCAATCAATAAAAATCTAGCAGAACTCATTTGGCGACTAAATCTCGAAGCTGAAAATACGAGTAATATGATAGCATGACTAAGCTTTGCGATATGAAGGCCGAGTTGACTTGTGCTGCTCGTGAAGCCTTGTGCGGTGACCTTGAGAAAGTTAACACTCACGAGCTCGGTGAAGTCATTGATATGATCAAGGATATTTACGAGGCCGAGAAGGACTGCGCCAAAGCCAAATACTATAAGACTGTGGTCAAGGGTATGGATGGTGATAGTCGCTCTCGTCGTCTCGGTTATATTCCTATGATCGATCTTGATGAGGAGTATGACGAATATTCTCGTATGCCTCATCATGACTGGGACGAGAAGTACGGTCGAGTATTTAACGAGTATCGTGACGCTCGAAAGCACTATACTGAGACCCATTCTAGCTCGGACAAGAGTTCTATGGATGGCAAGGCACGCGAGCATATCGACTCTGTTATTGTTTCCATTCGAGAGATTTGGAATAGTGCAGATCCGACGCTTCGTCAGCAAATGAAGTCTCAGCTAACTTCTTTGGTTAACGAGATGTCTTAGCCTAAAGATGGATACGTTCAAATTAGGTGACGATATTTGGCGTATCCAATATGTTGATTACAATGATCCGATTCTCGTGGATCGTACTGGTAAAGCTACAGTCGCGGTGACTGATCTAGAGACAATGACAGTTTATATATCGAACCAAATCTCTGGAGAATTTCTAACAAAAGTACTGATTCACGAGATCGGTCATTGTATCATATTTAGCTTCCATTTACTTGATGATATTCATCAAATGGTCCATCCGCGGTACTGGGTGGAAGCTGAAGAATGGCTATGCAATTTTGTAGCTGACTATGGAGTTTATATTTTACAGACATTAAAACTAATAGGGAGGTAGCAACAGGGATGGACTTAACTCAGTGTGTTGTTACTATTGCGTGTGCTATTATTGCATCTTCTGGGTTCTGGAGCGTTATTATGAAGCGCATGGACCAGAGGGAAGAGGAAAAGCGTGCTCGCGAAGAGATTGCTACTCAAAATCGAGAGGCGCAGAAGAAACTGCTTATTGGACTTGCCCACGATCGTATTATCACTCTCGGCATGACGTATATCGAACGAGGTTATATTACCAAGGACGAGTATGAAAACTTCTTTACATATCTGTATGAGCCATACGTGGAAAACGGTGGAAACGGATCGGGTAGTAAAGTAGCCAAGGAGCTGGGTAAACTTCCTATTAGGACTTCTTAAGGAGAAAAAAACATGGTTCTTGACGACAAGACGTATAAGGTTGCTAAGTATGTTACTACTATTGTTCTTCCTGCTATTGCTACTCTGTATATTGCAATTAGCGGCGTTCTGGTTCAGGGCGGGCTGCCTGGTCTACCTTATCCTGATGTTGTGGCTGGTATTATTACTGCCGTGGTAACCTTCCTCGGTACTATTCTTCATATTTCTTCTACTAATTATTACAAGCAGAATTCTGAGGATGCTGAGTAACAACGGAGAGCCTGCGTAAGTTTTACAAGGGCTCTTATTTTTTTTTGCGCAAAAATCACAAATTCTTTAATGAAGGTGCTATGAGAGGAGTATTATGTTTAAACGTTTTCACGATTGGTTTTATACCAAGCTTGGAAGGTTTCTGTACAAAATTGGATATCTCGTAGATGATTAAAGAGTTGAGCTCGCAAGGGCTCTTCTCTTTTTTTTTGCGCAAAAATAGCATGATATATTATGACAAGTATATCTCTATGAAAGGGGTTATAATGAAGGATTTTTATAACAACTACCCGGAGTTTACGATTACGGCTATCATTGGCCTGGCTATGGCTACCGGTATGCTGGTCTACGCTTACATGTTTTGTGGCGCAGAACTGTTTCTGGTTGCTATGATCAGTGCTATGATCATCGTAGCGTCTATCGTGGTAAGTTTTTATATGATTCCTCTGTTTAAGGAATTTGTTGAGGACTTGTAAAAGAGTTGAGCTCGCAAGGGCTCTTCTCTTTCTTCCGCATATTTTGCAACTTCTTTAATGAAGGTATAAGGTACTTAGTGAAAGGAAGTACATTATGAAGAATTTCAATTTTGTTTCACCTTATGAGTGTTTGCACAACACTGTATACGATGCAGCTCGCAAGGGCACACGTCGTGGACAACTCGATTGCTGTCTTATCGGCTTTGGAGTATCCATGGCGCTGACCGTTGCGATGCTTGGTTACGGTGCTTGGGTTGAGCACAGGGATGCAAAGACGAGTTCTCATGATTACGACTGGGATACGAAGTAAGGAGACATTCAAAGAGTTGAGTCTGCAAAGGCTCTTCTCTTTGTCTATACGGTTTATCGATTATAAGAGAGGTTTAAAATGGATAAAGAACACGAAAACAAAATCACTATTAACCAAATCATCAAGATCTGTGCTATCAGTATTAGTGCAGGCATTATTTTACGAACTGTTTATAAAGCCGGTGCACAACATGGAGTAAATGTTACACAAAGGTTTGTTCAGGAATGGATCGATCCTAAAGAGTATGAGAAACTCAATCTCGTATATACTACTTACGTTGATATGTGCAATAAATGAGAAATAAAGTAAGGATCAAGCTATGTATGGATATATGCTTCTAAACAAAAAATTCTACGAATTAGGAGAAATTAAGTTATGTGGCGGTGAAAATTCTGGATACGAATGGACGTATGGTTTACCTTCGTATATTGATTTAAGCGATCACGAGGCTATACGTAGAAATAATAGATATTGGCGAATGTCAACAAAGGAAGGCGAAGTGTATAAATGCAGGACTGTATGGCTTGCAAAAGATGATTCTGAAAAGGCGAAGGATTTAATTAAAAAAGCACTAAAAGATCGCTGCGATAAAGAAATTGAGGCTGCTACTTTGAAATACGAAAAGGGTCTAAGCGGCTTAAACTAAAAATTAATTCTACGCATGTTTTGCAACCTATATAATGAAGGACTACAAACATACGTAGAAAGGAAACTTATGTTTATTCTGTTGACTTTGCTTATTATGCTCGTGATTCTCACCGCATTCTTGATTGTGGGTGTTGCATCTGCTGGTGCAGCATTCCTAATCGTATTCGGCGATATCATTGTAGCAGTAATATTCATTGTTATGCTGATTAAGCATATTCTGAAGAAACGTTCAGGAAGGTAGTACCTAGATAGGAGATCGCAAGGTCTCTTATCTTTCGAAAGGAGAAACCATGTTTACAGCTCTTATGATCATCAAGATTATTATCATGGTCTGGTCGCTTATATTTATGATTTGTCTATATTGTACACTGAAGAAGCTTCTGAATAAAATCCCTACGTTTTGGATCAGCAAGAATGATAAGGGTAAGAACCTTAAATTTAAATTGGGTTCTAAAGAAGTCGAGATCAACTATAGGAGCGAATAATGAGTATTACTACTATTTATTGGGTATGGATTAGTTTAATAATCATTCTTAGCGCTACTTTTGCACAAATTATTCGATTGAAGAATAAAGACTTAAATATTTATAAAAAGCGATGTGACCAGTATCTCAAAACGTATGAGCACATTTGTGAATCAGCTGTTGGATGTCTGCATATTTCGCAAATCGACGAGCATAAAGCTCCAGATATTTACCTAGAAATCTACAAAGATTCATATCAGGAAATTCTTAATCGCTCTATTAATGGATCGTGTATTTTCCTGGATTGTGTAGTGGATTCGCAAGACAAACAAGCTCTTTAATGAGTTAATAGGTCATTTAACGAAAGGAGAATCAAATGACCAGTATTGAAAAAGGGAAAATGGTAAAGGTACTGAATGACAATGTTGAGATTTTGTCTCACATGGAAGTCGGTTCTGAGGATCAATTGCGGGCTACTAAAGCTATCGAATCGCAAGCGAAAACCTATGCGGAACTTATCGAGTGCGAAGCCAAGGTTAATGCTATCGAAAACGAGCAGATGATTAAGTCTGCTGAGTTAGCTGAAGCACAAATCAAGGCAGAGCATGAACGTAAGTTAGCGGTGGTTGATCGTGTTACGAACGTCGCTGAAAAGACTGTAACGGTCGTCGGAGTTGGACTTCTCTGTGTTGCAGGATTTCACTTTGAACAAGAAGGAGCGTTTAACAATAAAACCTTTGGCAAACTGTCCGATTGGGTTTGGAAACTGTTAAAATTCTAATTAACTAGATTGAGAGATCTTGATATTTATCAGGGTCTCTCTTATCTTTGATTGGTGAGTGAAACGCTATGAATATTCTTAAGTGTGATATTTGCGGTAAAGTCTTCGAATATGATGATTCAATTAAAGAACATTATTATAAGTCACTCGGACATTCGGTTATAGAGCGGGTTGCCAATAAAGTAAAATTATATCATACCTCTAGACCGCCAAGAGATCAATACGATGACTCGGATTTGATTATTCTAGATTCTTATGACGTTTGTCCGTCATGTGCACATAGACTTGTTGAATTTATCGACAAAGAAAAGACCGATCATGAAAATTTATAAATGTGATATTTGCGGTAAAACAGTGAAACATCCTTCAGATCTTATGTACTGCTGTTCGGAAAGTATCACTAATCCAAACAAATTAGAAATGATGATTGTTGCTGAAGGTGGCGATATTTACACAGAGCTTTCTTTTGATCTTTGTGAGGATTGTTCTAAATATGTATGCGATTGTTTGAAAGGACTCAAAGAAACGGCCAAATTCAAGCATGGAAAGGAATCCGATGAATCTACAAATAAGTCAGATGCGTGAAAAAATTCGCGAAGCATATTCCGGCGATGGTTGGGCAAAACGCGTTCGTAACATGTCAAATGATCAAGTGATCGCAATTTATTACAAGCTTCTTAAGAAGGGAAAAATCAAAGATGTTTAACTTTAGTCTTCTCGGCATTATTATCTACACTTTTCTGATTCTTAGCATTGACGCTGGAATTGGTCTTCTTGCAATTGCTATTCTCGCAGGAGGCAACCGATAATGGATTATTACAGCTTTTGTGAATTGCAACCTGGTGATTTGGTTGCAGCTAATCGAGGGCGATTCAAAGGTCGAATGTTCGAAGTCGAATCAGTAGACTATGATGAGGAAACTGCTAGAGTTGTTTGGTCTACAGCGAATGAAGGAGTTCGCGTAGGTCGTAAATTCTTTGAAGACATGTCGATGAGTGACGCAATGGAACTACTGGACGAACTTAAATCTCGAGGAGAGCTTTAGTATGGACGTTACTATGAATCATTCAGACTATTCGGTCAATAGAGTTTATGATAACGAAGGCAATATTTCTGGTATTAGGTTCATAATGAACCATTACAAATCCTGTGAGAATTCCGCTTCATGTAAATCAGTGACTTTAATTTATGCGGTAAATGATCAACGGTGGTTTGCAGAAACTCCTTTTAATGATGGAGCTATTGCACTAGAGCCTGGGAGAGCGTTTGATATTGCCCGATCCATGGGTTTGGAAGACAAGGTTGCTGAGATTCTTAAAGAAGAAGGTTTGTAATGTCTATGTGGACTTACGTACGAGGTCTAATCGAACTTAGTGTTCCTGGACGAACTCAGGCTGAGAAAGATTATATTCTACAAACGGTGATTGATCATCTTCCAAAGGTGACTGGTTCAGAAAAGCCTATGAACATTTATACAATTCAAACTGCCGGACATGATTCGTGGCAAAATTTCGACGAGTTTTATAATCGAGTAGAAGATTTCAGAACTCAAAGTCGATACTTTCTCGTTCTTGATGGCAATTTGAGGGATCGTTACTATAAAGACACATTCAAAGAACTGAATAAATTCCTAAATCGACTTGGAAAACGCCTTATGGTCGATTCTGTTTACGTACGACTTTATAATTACGAACATTCACACATATTTGCAAATAAAAACGATTGCTACGGGAAGATGTTCGAAATCGATAATCCTTGGTATGACTATCTGATGTGGGAGTTTAAAGATGAAGACTAAACAAACATCCGTTGTATTGTGTATTGGACGGTATGGCGGTATTGACAATTATGTCTATCTAACAAGTAAATTAGATGACGGTTGGGTAGTAAATCGAGTAGATTATATATACAACAATGCTGGTCAGCCGGTTCGTGCTATATATATTCTAGAGAAAGAGTTTATAGATCATGGAGAACCAAATATTTGATGTTTTTCTAGTTATTATGATAATCGCATCTTTTTTAGACTTATTTTTTATAACGTATTGTCTAATACAAATTGTCGTTTGCGATTATAAAGCATGGAAACGGAATAAAGCAGAAAAGGAACGTTATCGCAAAATGGAAGATAAATTCAAAAGATTAAGCAACGAAAAATTGAAGAGATTCGTATGGACATGGAGACATACGATATAACTCTGGAAGATTTGAAAGAGGCTGATAATGATTAAAATCGAAGAAACTGAAATTTACGGTTGGAAAGCAGCTATTCGAGGTATGCGCAATCCTAAGAATTCTTGGGATAAAAGCGATAGCAAACAACTTCCGGATATGCTTATAGACGAGCAAACATATGTTCCAGCGCATTTCGAAATCGGTCCTAATGATCTAGATCTCATGCGTCGTCTTTGCGCTGCGGGCACAGATCACCGCAAGTTCATGCGTATTCTCGTGGTTTATTGTGACATTACTGCTCCACTATATTGGTGGAAGGAATTCGATACCTACAAGGTCGGAACAGTCGCAAACTCTTGCAGTACGATGCATAAAATTCATGATAAAGAATTCACGCTGGATGATTTTAGTTATGATCATTTGATTGAGAATCCAGAACCAGATGAAGTTACTCTTGCCCCCGAAAAGCAATATGAAGATTACGCAGATGATGCGAAATATTTGAATTTTAATTATTATACAGTTACTATCTATCCGAAAGATCTTCTTGAAATAATTATTGAAGGTTTGAACAAATATCGAAACAAATATCTTGAGACAAAAAACAAGGAATACTGGTGGCAAATGATTCAACTTCTGCCTAGTTCATATAATCAGAAGCGAACAGTAATGCTGAATTACGAAGTTCTCACGAATATGTATAATTCACGTAGAAATCATAAACTGGATGAGTGGCATGATTTCTGCGATTGGATTAAAACGCTTCCTTATTCAGAACTTATTACTGGAGAAGAGTGATGACCAATGGCTAGTATTAAAGAAATTTTATCTTCTTACGGTTCTGCTGCTCGAGCTAACTACCCACAAGGCGATGATGTAGAAGCAGATATGGATTATATAGTAACATTCATAACGCAACATGGATATGAGTTTGACGACAGCCTCATGGAAGAACTTAGACGTGGTCTTGAGCTATGTCCGATACATGACATATTTAAAAATTTTAATCACTGTAGTGAATGCGCGTTCGGAATCAAAATTGGAAATCGCTACGTTCATTACGAATGCGGTTTTAAAAATAAGGAGCTATAATGCTTATTGCTGACTATTAATAAATGTATGCTTCAAACTCTAAACACCCTTGTAGAGAATGATTGTCGAGTTAAACGTATCGAGCCTTTTTGTGATACATCCTTGGGTTTCTCAATCACACTTGTAGGTCGATTCGAATACCAACCTTTGGCAAAAATTTCAATATACGAGAATGAAACAAAACGAACTTTTATATTCCGAGTCGATCCTGGTAATTCTAAGGTCTATGCAGATGATATGTTTCCAGAGATAACCTTCAATTACACATATATTGGAGAAATTACCAAAAGCCCAAAGGAAAATAAAGTGTTGTACGAATGTGACAGACGAGCTTGCTCTGGGACTTGCTATAAAGACTGTCACTATACCCAAGATATCACTCATGCAAAAAACTTCGAGTGTGTAGACGGTCTTTGGCTCGAACGTCATAGCTATCCTGAAGAAGTGTAGGCAACAGAGAGGATAATAAAAATGATTAACAAAATTCTACTTGACGAATTCAAGAAAGATAGAATTAACTGGTTTAAAGAACATGATTATTCGGTTAATTCAGCATGGGCCGATCCGTATGCCGGAGAAATAGGTTTTATAGCATGTTATCATGGTAACAAAAACATTCCTACACGGGATATTTCTACAGAAATGTACACCCTCGATTTCAATCGTTCAAATCGTTATGGAATTCGACTTCCCGATCAATATGCGAAAGCAGACAAACATATAGAGAAACCATGTAGCACATCTAACTTCTATACTGTGCACTATTCCAATATTGCATTTTACGAAGCACCTCCGTTTATGTTTCAAGATATAGCTATCCATTATAAGCCATATTTTATTAACGAGTGTGCTTATGCGTTTGAACAATTCCTACTATGGGATTATCATAAAGGTCCGCAAATTAAATCGATCGATAATAAAAATGATTTGCTAACTTTTGTCATTGATTCTGACCTTGAACCCATCACCAATTACTTCACGGTAGCGAATCTTTCGCCGGCGCCTAGTCTCGAATTCACGTTTAAACGAATTGATAAAATTGAGCATCATGGAAATCCAAGTCATTTGAGATGCACTTATCAGTTGACAAATGTTCGAACTACAATTTTTGATACAGTACGTTCAGACATAAATTGGAAAGCCGAATATCTTTGTAAAAAACTTACCGATGAAGAAGAGGATCTTAAGAATAATTGTATTGGATCTTGCGATGTTGAGTTTGTTAAAGATCCTGTGAAAGTAACCGTTACATATGACGGTCAAACATACGATGTTGTTAATAAGCACGAATCAAAATCGGTGAGAAGTTTCGATCTTCGTGCAAAGGGTAATGATGCCGATCCTGTAAACCATCCGAATCATTACGAGATGGTTGGACCGTTCGAGTCGTTTGATATTATTGTCGAATCTCTCGGAATTGATGGTGCTCGACAGTTCTGTCAGGGCAATATTATTAAATACCAGACTCGTTATAAGGATAAGAATGGTGAAGAGGATCTGAAGAAACGTCATTGGTATTCTAGGATGGATCAAATGCTAGCCAAATGCAAAACTATTGAAGATTATTATAAATTGAAAGAGAGTGACTTTTAATGCGCACAATCATTGTAGATCACAAATATTGGGAAGAGTATCCTCGTAGTGGATCGTTCATCTATTTTTCAAAGGACCGGAAGTTACTAGGAGATAAAACTGTAGTTGAAGGCAAATCAAAAGAGTTGATTGATCATATGGAAAACCATGACGATTTCGTCAATGGTAAGGCTATGTATATTTTGATCCCAGAAGGGCATTTCTTTACAGTCGATGATCTTGATCTCCCGCAGGTTATTCAGATTGTTAAATCAGACATGAGTTCTCTTGAGTTCTTCATGTCTCTTACTCAGGAAGAGGAATAAATGGACGAGCCAGTTGTATCGATTTCACCATTATTCGAGTCGTATAACAGTTCAAAAGTTATCGGTATGCTTGCGACTATCAATGAGCCACCGTTCAAAAAACTCGTAGGATGGAATGCAGAAAAGGATAAATACTGGGCGTCTATCGCCACAAAGAAGAACACTCGTATTCCTATCGATGAGCCAGGAACGATGGTCCTTGTCAAAAAGTACAAGCTTGACGTCCTTATGCATGAAGCTTATGGCGATGTAGCTGACTAACCGCATATTTTGCAGACCCTATTATGGAGGAGTACAATTCCTCTTAAATTCGGCCTATTTTGAAAGGATTAACATGAACTTGTCTTGTGTAAACGATTTCGTAAAGAAAGGTGTGAAGTATCTTAATGATAATTCACCAGCAGTACTTACTGGAATCGGAATTGCAGGAGTTATTTGTGCGGTTGTTAAAGCCGTCGAAAAGACTCCCGAAGCAATGGATGCTGTTGTAGAGAAAGCGGAGAACGAACTTCAGACTGATGGTTTGGATTTCGTAGATGCTAAGGAAGCTCTCGGAACCCCTAAGACCATTGCAACTGGAATCAAGTATTATATTCCGTCAATTGCTATCGGTGGTATGTCTATTGCATGTTTCGTTGGTGCTCAGTCGATTAACACGAAACGTAACGCAGCATTGGCTACGCTTTATGCGGTAACGTCCAACGAGTTCAATACCTACAAGGATGAAGTTGTAAAGAAACTCGGAGAAAAGAAAGAGCACGAAATCGTTGACCGTATTTCTGAGAAGAAGATCAACGATGATCCACTCTCCAATTCCGAGGTTGTGGTCGACAACGGAGACACGCTGTGCTATGACACGTGGTCCGGTCGATATTTCAAATCGTCTATTCCTAAGATCGAGCGTGCTGTGAATGAAATCAACTCTGAGTGCATTCAGGATATGTGCGCAAGTCTTAATGATTTCTATTTCCTCCTCAATCTTCCTGAAATCAAATGCGGGGATAATTGTGGATGGAATACCGATCATAAGCTGAATGTATATTTCTCGGCTCAGGTAGCAGACAATGATAGTCCGTGTATTGTTCTTAATTATAACACGGAGCCTATTACAACTTACACGCAGCTTTAGCAAGGTCTTTAGTGAAAGGAGGTGCTTTCATGAATGAAGGAGGAAAGCTTCTTGGACTTGCTTCGGCTGTATTTACGGTGCTTGGTCTCGTTGCTCAAATTGGCAGCGGAATCATCGCGCAGAAGCAGCTCGATGAGAAAGTCAAAGAGCAAGTAACTAAAGCTCTTGAAGAGCACCAGAACTAGATTAAAGGAAGGGTCGGTCAACGGCTCTTCCTTTATATTTTGAGGAGCTGTTGATGTTCGAAAAGGAACTATCTTTAATCCATGAGTATATATCTGATCTAGACAATACTCCGATATTTGGTTCTTTGTCAGAAGACAAGCGAATCTCATATCGAAAATTTGCGGCGGAGGAAATTGAGGGAAAGCTTTTGGAAGAAGAGCTCAATATCCCTGCTGCTATCAAAGATCGTATGCCGTTTACAGCTGGAGAAATCGTAGACGACTATATTTCTGATCTAAAGAAATTTGTAGCGAGTGCTCCAAATGCAGATGTAAAGTATGTTCTGAATGAAATGCTTATTTCCTGTAAAGCTATTCTAAATGCGTTTTCCAACGGTAGAGTAGGATACAAGGACGAAGTGTATCGCTGTCAGGACGTATTCACAGGGCGATATTTCTACTCGAACCTTGAACGGATCAATCGAGCTTTAAACAAAACAAATGAAACGTTATATGAGCAAGGTTCGGTATCGCTTAATGAATATTACATTAATCTTGGCATTTCTCCTATTAAGATCGGGTATAATTTCGATTGGTCTTATCCGGAATGCAGTCATATTTCATTAACTCTTGACAATTTGGTTAATGACGACGGCGTACGTTGCATGTATGTTGATTTCGAACGGTATCCGAAGCAGAATTATGAAGTTTGGGGTTAATCTTCCGCATATTTTGCAAACCATTTAATGAAGGAGATTCAAAAGGAATCTTCGAGTCAGAAAAGGAGAAAATAATGGACACTGAGGTTGTTGAGACTACTGAGACCATGGACGAGACTCCGATTGAGACTACTGAGGAAATTACGGATATCGAACCCTACGAGGGCGAGAGCAATTCTGTGGTGCCTGCGGTAATGCTCGGTGCTGGCATCGCCACTGCGGTGATTGTCGGTGGACCGAAGCTTATCAAGGGCGTCAAGAAGGGCGCTCACTTCGTCAAGGGTAAGATTGATGAAGGTCTGACGAAGCTCAAGACGAAGAAGTCTGAGGATTCGGAAGAATCAAACGATCATGTCGTTATTGACGACGTGGAAGATGAGAAGACCAAATAAGGTCAACTTCGAAGAGAGGATAATCTAAACAGATTATCTTCTCTTTTTATCTAAGAATGGAGCATAGATGCCTGTTGAAATCAAAGAATATTCTACGGGTGATTCACTCGTAAAGAAAGACGTGACTCAGAACACGAAGAAGGTTGACTATACTGCTCCAAAGGGTAAGGTCACGCTTAAGAAAAGCAAGATGGACTCTTTGGGTAAGTCTGTTATTCAAGGAAGTATTACAGACGCGATCGCAAATGCTATCACTGATTTGATTATTCCAGCTGGACGAGATCTTCTGTTTAATGTTGTGACTTCTGTGTCGCAGACTCTTATTTACGGAGAATCGGACCAGCCTTCTGTCTCAAATGGAGTCAATCGAATTCCATATTCGTCGATTAGTAATTACAATCGTATGGGGCGCCCGACAAGTCATGTACAGAAAGTCCGTCAACGACCCGAAGACGGATTTATATTTGAGCGAAAATCAGATGCTGATACTGCTCTTGCACATCTTCGCGAAGCATGTGATAATTTTGGAGTCGTAAGCGTGCAAGCTCTCTATGAGATTTGTGAGAAGACCGCACCATACACAGCAAACAAATATGGCTGGATGAACTTGGATGATGCTCGAGTAGAACGGACTCGTGATGGGTACGCGCTTAAGCTTCCTCGTTCCATGCCTCTCGATTAAGGAGATATTTTATGTCATTTAAGGAAAACGCCATTATTAAGATGGCAAATGCCAAATTCTATATTAAGAAGAATAGTCCTGAGATTCTTGTAGGCGCTGGTATTGCCACGCTTATCGGATCTCTTGTATATACTGTACTCGGCACACTTGATACTGGCGTTGATGTTACGAACGCTGTATGTGAGATTGACGAGGTTGAAAACGATGATTCTCTGATGGAGGAGGAGCGTCGTAAGAAGAAGCATGGAATTTATATTCATGCAGGCCTCAACATCGCTCGTAACTATGCTCCTGCGGTTACTCTCGCCATGGCGTCTGCCGGTTGTCTGATCGGCTCTAATGCTATCATGCGTCGTCGAGCATTCAGTCTTGCTGCTGCATATTCCGCTCTCGATGCTACATTCTCTGACTATCGTACCCGTGTTATCGATGAGTATGGTGAGGATGTAGATAAGAAGATGCGTTATGGTCTCACCACGAAAGAGGTCGAAGTCGAGCAAATCGATGAGGAGACTGGCGAGGTAGTAAAGACCAAGGCAACTGTTACCGATGCTGATGAGAGTGCTACTAGCGCTACTAATATTTGGTATAAGCGTCAGTATGAACTTTCTGATGGCACTGTGATTGTTAATCCTAATTGGCAGCCAAACAAGGATCTCAATGCAACATTCATTCTTGCTCAGATTGCCTGGTTCAACGGTCGTCTGTCCCGTGGAGAGCATGTGTGGCTTGATGATATTTACAAGGAACTTGGAATTCCTGTAGATAGGTATCGTCAGGATGCTCATGTGCTCGGTTGGCCTCCTAGCAAGGATGTAGAGAAGTATATCAAGTGTAGGCTGTATAATAAGGAGGAGAGTGGGGACTTCATCTCAAATGATGACGGAGACATTCTTCTGGCATTCAACCCCGACGGAATGCTTTATTACAAGTAAAGGTGATAGGCTATGAATAATTTTGTTAAGAACAGTCTTGTATTCGTAGCCGGTTTTGCATCTGGAGTGGCTGCCACATATTGGGTGGCCACTCATTATCTCGGATTGGAATGGGTGGAAGATGCGCAGGAGGGACATGATCCTTCTGGAATGGATGATAATGATTCTAGCCTTTCAGAATCTGATGCAAATACTGGCGAGGATATTACAGTAAGCGACGAGAAGTATAAGTCCATCGAAAATAATAAAGATTTTGTTGATTATACTAAATACGCCAATGGGTATTTGACTAGATCTAATAAGCCCGACTCGGTTAAAGAGGTTCATATTTTCGACGATGAGAACGTAGACGCGAAGCCTGAGATTATTCCGAGTAATGAGTACGGCATTGATACTGATTACTCTGAGATCGAGCTTCGATTCTATCTTGATTCTCAGCTTATTACTGATGATTGGGATATTCCGCTTGAGAACATGGAAGACACTGTCGGACCGATGGCTCTTCCGTACATGTGTGAAAACCCAGATGCCACGCTATATGTACGCAATGATCGTCTAAAAGCCTATTACGAGATCGTTCCCATGTCTTACGATTATCCCGGTATCCCGGTTGAGGATTAGTGATATTTATGCGTAAGATCAAAAACGAATACTTGGAGTGGCTATATGATCTAGTCTGCGATGATACATATTCCAATCATGTTTCATACCACAAGCTTTTTAACACACTACTTAATCGTAAATTCATCTGGTTTATTCCTCGAGATGAGAACAGGGCAATCGATGGTCTAGAGCTGCGTGCTACTTTTCAGAATCTCTATCCTGAAATTCCATGTATGCCTAATGCTTCTGGTTGCTCTGTTCTTGAGGTCCTTATCGCTCTAGCAAAGCGTTGTGAAAACTCAATTGCTAGCGATGATGAATTCGGAGATCGAACAGGACAATGGTTCTGGGAAATGATCGTTAACATGGGTCTCGGTAAGTACGATGATGGTCAATACGATGATGAAGAGGTTAATTATATTATTGATCTCTTTCTGAATCGTAATTACGACGATCATTCTCTTATCGGATGCGCGTTCAACGTTCAATATCCGAAGGCTCCGATGAATCAGACAGAGCTGTGGTATCAAATGTGCTGGCATCTAAGCGAAGTCCTTTAGAATAACAACAAAAGGGGGTATTGCATGTAATGTTGGATTTCGTTAAAATTATCGAGCGTAATCCCAAGAAAGATACTGTTGAGATATCTCCGAAGTTTCTCATCAATAAGAGTACGGATCTTATGATTCGTGGTAGCGATTTCTATGCTATATATGATGAGTCTACTGGATTTTGGTCAACTGACGAGCAACGTGCGATATCTTTAATTGATGACATGACTCGTACGTATTACAACGAGCATAAGGAATCTTATAATGCGGTTGTACGTACGAATTATATTTGGGATTCTGATAGTGGCTTCATTGATAAATGGCATAAGTACTGTCAACGACAGCTACGGGACAACTATGTAACTTTGGACGAAAAGCTTATATTTGCTAATGAGGATCCAAAGAAAGAAGATTATGCAAGTAGGAAGCTTCCATACCCTCTGACTCCAGGAGAGTGCCCATCGTATGACAAGATCATGTCTACGCTATATTCTCCAGAGGAGCGGCACAAGATTGAATGGGCTATCGGATCAATCGTCACTGGTGATTCGAAGCATATTCAAAAGTTTCTAGTACTGTATGGCTCTGCTGGTACTGGTAAGTCGACTGTTTTGAATATTATTCAGCAATTGTTTGAGGGATATTATTCAGTCTTCGACGCTCGAGCTCTTGGGTCTGCAAATAACTCGTTTGCCCTTGAGGCGTTTAAGTCTAATCCTCTTGTAGCTATTCAGCACGATGGTGATCTTAGTCGAATTGAAGACAACACCCGGCTTAATAGTCTTGTTTCACATGAGACTATGATGGTGAATGAGAAGTTTAAAACAGCATATGCCAATCATTTCAAGAGCTTCTTATTTATGGGCACTAACAAGCCTGTAAAGATCACCGATGCTAAATCAGGTATTATTCGAAGGCTTATCGATGTATCACCTACTGGAGAGAAAATCAAGCCTAGCGAGTATCGTACTTTGACTGCTCAAGTAAAGTTTGAACTTGGAGCAATCGCGTGCCATTGTCGTGATGTATATTTGGAAGATCCGAATTACTATGATAACTACATTCCGATGAGCATGATTGGCGCAACGAATGATTTCTACACATTCATGGTTTCCAATTATACTGAGTTCAAACGAGAGGATGCCGTCAGTCTGAACATCGCCTGGGAAAAGTATAAGACTTTCTGCGACGATGCAAAGATTCAGTATCCATTCTCAAGACGAGTGTTCAAAGAGGAGCTTAAGAATTACTTCTCTGACTTTGTAGAGCTTGGTGAAGTAAACGGTCGCATTGTTGAGGGACAGTATCGAGGCTTTCTATATTCTAAGTTCAAGGTACCAGAGCTTAAGAAACTAGATAAGCAAGTTGAGAAAGAGACTTTGCCTCAGTGGATGAATCTGTCATCTGACAAGAGTATATTTGATACAGATTACTCGGACTGTATCGCTCAATATGCTAAAGAGGATGGAACACCTAAGAAAGCTTGGGATGAAGTCTCTACAAAACTCGGCGAACTCGATACGACGAAGCTTCATTACGTACGAGTGCCTGAGAATCACATCGTAATTGATTTCGATATTTCATCAAACGGTGAAAAGAATGCTGAACTCAATCTCAAAGAGGCTAGCAAATGGCCTAAGACTTATGCAGAGTTCAGTAAAAGCGGAAAGGGTATTCACCTTCATTATATTTATGACGGTGATGCTTCTAAGCTTAGCCGAATCTATGATGATCACATCGAGATCAAGGTGTTCGCAGGTAAAAGCTCTCTGCGACGTAAGCTTACCAAATGCAACAATGTCCCGATAGCTCATATTTCATCTGGGTTGCCCTTGAGAGGAGATACGAAGGTGATTGACTTTGATGGAGTGCAGTCAGAAAAGGGTATTCGAACCCTTATAATGCGCAATCTGAATAAGGAGTACCACCCTGGAACGAAACCTAGTATTGATTTCATTAAAAAGATTCTGGATGACGCATATGATTCCGGTCTAAAGTATGATGTTAGCGATATGCGAAATGCTGTACTAAGCTTTGGTGCAAATAGCACTCACCATGCCCCATATTGTCTCGATCGTATTGCCGAAATGAAATTCAAATCCGAGGAAACTCGAGAGATTTTGGCGGACACTGGATCAAAGCTTGTATTCTACGATATCGAGGTATTTCCCAACCTCTTCCTTGTCAACTGGAAATTTGAGGGTGAGGATTCAAAGGTCGTTCGAATGATCAATCCGACACCTTCTGATATCGAGAATCTTGTTCAGAACAAGCTTGTTGGGTTCAATAACCGTCGATACGACAACCATCTTATTTATGCGCGTCTTATCGGAGAATCCAATATTGAGATCTTCCACCGCTCTCAACAGATCATTAATGGCAACCGAGACGCGATGTTCGGCGAAGCCTATAATCTCTCATATACAGACGTTTATGACTTCTGTAGTAAGAAGCAGAGTCTTAAGAAATGGGAGATCGAACTAGGTATTCACCACCACGAGCTTGGATTGCCTTGGGATCAAGAGGTTCCGGAAGATATGTGGACCACTGTCGCAGAGTATTGTGACGACGACGTTCTTGCTACTGAGGCAGTATTCAATGCTCGAAAGTCCGACTTTGTGGCTCGAGAGATCCTGGCTGAGATTGCCGGCGGTACAACGAATGATACGACTAACAGTCTAACTACCAAGATCATCTTTGGTAAAGAGCGTCATCCTGATTTGGTATACACGGATCTGGCCACAGGCGATTCGACTGATGGTACTCACAAAGACTCGAACAAATTCGAGGGATACGAGTTTGTATATTCTGACAAGGATAAAAAGTATCACAACATGTACCGAGGCGAAGACGTCGGCAAGGGCGGAAACATCAAGTCTTATCCAGGAATTTATTATGATGTAGCGTTGCTCGATGTTGAGAGCCTGCACCCGCATTCCGCCATCGAGATGAATATTTTCGGCAAGCACACCAAGAACTTCAAAGCGATTCTTGATGCTCGTTTGGCAATCAAGCACGGTGATTACGATCGAGCAAAGAATCTGTTCGACGGTCGACTTGCTAAATATTTGGATGATCCCGATCAGGCTAGTTCGTTGGCTTATGCTCTGAAGATCGCAATCAACTCGGTATATGGTCTTACTGCTGCTTCGTTTGACAACCCGATGCGTGATCCTCGTAACAAGAATAACATTGTTGCTCTTCGTGGTGCATTGTTTATGCAAAATCTTCATGATGAGGTTCTCGCTCGAGGCTACAAGATTGTTGCAATTAAGACGGATTCCATTAAGATTGCAAACGCAACCAAGAGTATTGTTGATTTCTGCATTGATTATGCTAAGCAGTATGGTTATAAGTTTGACTTCGAGGCATATTACGATCGTATCTGTCAGATTAATGATGCTGACTACATTGCGTACTACCATGATCCTATCACGTGCAAGAAGCGTTTCGATCATATCCCTGGCGACAACCAAAAGCATGGTCCTAGCTGGACAGTGACTGGTGCTCAGTTCGCAGTTCCTTATGTATTTAAGAAACTGTTCTCACACGAGGATATTGAGTTCAAGGATCTTTGTGTAACCAAGTCCGTTACAACTTCTATTTACTTGGATATGAACGAGGATCTTCCAGATGTAACTGCGTATGAGACAGAACTTGCTAATAGAGAATGGAACGATAAACATGGAGACAGTAAACCAAAACGACTTCGATTCCCTGAAATGTCCACTGCCGAGCTCCTTGAAGGAATTGAGAAAGGGCACAATTACTGCTTTGTTGGACGCGTCGGAAGCTTTTGCCCAATTCGGGGAGGAGATGGAGGAGGCGTGCTCGTCCGTGAGAAAGATGGTCGATATCTTTCCGTTGGAGGAACTCTTAAACCGGGCATGGTCGCTTCACAACGCGTACCCTATCGTTGGCTCGAAGCGGAAACGGTGCAAGCGACGTCAAAACAGGCGTCAATAGATTATTCATATTTCGACAGACTCGCCAATGAAGCTGTCGACTCCATTGAAGAATATGGAGACTTTACTGCATTTACTGCGATTGGAGATTAATAATGGACGATGACATTAAAGACATGATTACATCGTTTCTAGCAGTACTGCTGGCTCTGATTATCGCACTTGGTGGCAGCTGGGTTATTTTCAACTTTATCGTATGGCTTATTTGCCTGTGCTTCCATTTCACATTTGATTTTCTTATTGGCACTGGACTGTGGCTGTGCTATCTGTTGCTCTACTGTGTCCTGCATGTTGGTAATAATTAATTTATTTTGAAAGGTTTTTATTATGGCTAAGTTTACCACTTCTGATCTTATTCTCGACCACGAGCTTGTCGATTTCGAGATTTTGTTCTGTAACCTTGAGGGTCGAGCCGAAGGATTCAATAACCAGGGAGCCCGTAACTTCCGTTTGAAGTTTAATGACGATGATTTTGCCAAGTCGCTTGCTGATGACGGTTGGAATATTAAGATTTATACTCCTAAGAATGACGATTATGATCCTTATTATTATCTTACCGTCAAGGCAAAGTTCCGTGTTGATGGTGCCACTGTTCGACAGGATCCTGAAATCCATATGATCAACTCCAAGAATGATATTCTCCTCGGTGCTCAGAACATGGCAGACCTTGATGCAAAGTTCCGTGCTCGTGAGGTAAACGCATGTGATCTGGTAATCCATCCTTACTATTGGAGCAACTCCAACATGGGGTCTGGCGATGGAATCACCGCATATTTGAAGCAGATGTGGGCTGTCGTTAATGATAACCCGTTCGCTGATCGTTATGCTAATCGCAATGATGATTTTGAGGTTCCTTTCGAGTAAACTTGCGCGAAATTTACACCGTATCTAATGAGGGATAATCCTCAATTAGAAAAGGAGTAAATAATGGAAACTATGATCATTTGTGCTATCGCTAGCATCGTTTGTATCTATCTCGGTATCAAGCAGGTCATTGACATTCGTCGTTATAAGCACGAGGAAGAGCTCAATGACGCTTTTACCAGCGGATATGAATGGGGCAAAATAGCAGAACGTGAGAATGTTATTCATGTCGACGCAGTTCTGATTGAAGAATAACTGAAGAAAGGGTCTGTACTTATTGCATGGACTCTTTCTTTTCAGTCGAAAGGAGAATCAGAAATGGTAGTTACTCTTTCTGTTCATGAAGTAAATAAGCTTAGATGTTTTCTATGGAAAGCTCATGTTGATACATATAACAAGACATACGATATAAAAGGAGAGCCTCTATACAGCTACGACAAAGATGAAAGAGAAGCTAAAAAGCTAGAAATTGCTCGATTATATGCTGAGAGTGGACGATATCTAGGTCTGTATAATTATTGGGATAATCTCATTGGTCACCTGCATACTACCACTCCTCCTTATCTCACGGACTTTGGAGTAGTTGATGTTGATATGAATGAAGTACAGCAAATTCTAGCATTTCTGCATGACCAGCTTATCACCTATGATTTACCATTAGACACCGAAGAAGTAAGTAGTGCTTATCATTATTGGGTACGTGTATTGACAGGAGATAACAATGAAGGTTGAACTCTCTATTTCTGATGTAGAAGAGATTTGTGAATTTTTCTGGTGGAAGTATCAGGATGAACAAGAAAAATATTTAGCTTTGCACAATGAAATAGCCGCGCATTGTGATGAATATGATCCAGAAAAAGAACACGAGTTGTATATGCATTTTTATAAGTCTAATAAATATTTTAAAAGGTATTATCACTGGAAAGATATTTTCGATGACACGGAAAAGAACGAGAACTCCCGCAAATAGTGCAGCTTCTTTAATGAAGGACTACTTCCATTGAAAGGAGTTGTATGGGGAGTAATGTTATCGGATTTTGCTTTGGTATTATAGCTGTAGCGATGTCTGTAATGGGCCTATTTGTCATCTTTAAATCTATCACTGATGATAGTGACGAAAAGATAAAACAGGCCTTTAAAGACGGTCTGGAGGCTGGATTAAGGAAAAGAGAAAACGATAAATCTTATGTTTCTGAAGAAACTGTCAAATCGATGATTAAGAAGTAACTTCAAAGAGTTGAGTCTGCAAAGGCTCTTCTCTTTTCTTTGAAAGGGGTAATCATGTGTGACTTAACTTTGGAAGAAATTGCATATGTTCTTAAGGGGCATATATGCACGTATGAAGTATTAGCCGCAGAACGCGATAAACTATTCAGATCTATAATTATTGATACCGATAAGGAGTCACGTGATCGCAAGCGTGAGGAATTTTATTCGATCGATAAAAAGATGAATGAACTCGAAAAGCGATATGACGATTATTGGGTACCAATTCTACGCGAAAAAGGGATTGATGAAATTGGATAAAATTGGAATGAAGTTTGTAGACTTCGAGAAATACTGTAAGAAATGTGAGTGTAAAGCAAGAGATGAAAACGAGGCTCCTTGCTTGGAATGTCTCGAACAGCCTGTCAATTACCACTCTGAAAAACCTATTCACTTCAAGGAGCGCGACGACAAGTGAATAGTTACACTTACTTCTATATTCTCGGAATTGCAATCGGCTTTTGTATCGGATGCTATGTCAGTTTCATAGTATATTGCCGCAAACTAGACAAGCTCTATTATGAAACGGATGGTTCAAAGAAAGGAGAACGAAATGAACTATCGTCAGATCGAAACGAGTCGAGAGATCAGGCAGTGGATTAAGCTTGGCGTTGAAGCTATCAGTATTGGTACTGGATGCTTAATTGCTTATTACACTAGCCCGGATGTCAAGAGAACTATGGATCGTACTGGTGAGAATATTAAGTTTTGGTTCAATCGAAAGTTGAACAATCTGTAGAACGATATAGGGTCGCTGAAAAATCAACGGCTCTATATTTTTGGAGTCATGATGGATCACTCGGATCATTTTACTTTAACAAAGCAAGAAGTTCAATCACTCATTGCAATGTACGAAGACGCGAGGAAAGAGCTTCTGGATATTGCAGAAAAAGAAAAGCCTTTGTGTGATAGTAACGTCATAAGCATACGATACGCGCAACATAAGGCTTATGCAAACGCTCTAAAAGATCGTATTGATGAGCTTACGCACTTCTTACACACTCTTTAATGAAGGTAGTTAATCATATTGAAAGGAGAATTATTATGATTAACATTAGCACTGAAGCTGCGAATAAGTTTTCTGAGCTTGCTTGGGCTTACGGAATTCTTATTGCATTTGGAGCAGTTGGATTTCTAGCTGGACGTTTGTCCGGTTATAATAAAACTGATCTCGAAATTGCAAATCTTGAAGGACAACTTGCACAGCAAGGAATTCGAATTCAGAAGTTGAAGGATGCTGAGGCTTATCTGAATGATGAGATCGAAGACTAACTAGCTTCATGAAGAGGGTTTGCTTTATGCAGGCTCTCTTCTTTTTTCGCCATATCTACACGCTCTTTAATGAAGGATAACTTCTACTTAAGGAGACTACTATGGTCAAGCTTTGTGAATATTCGCCGGCATATCAGGCTAAGATTATGAACGCAGTTGTGTTTATGTTTGAAGAACAGCATATGGACTTCAATCGTATCGCATTCGAACTTAATCTCAAATACTGGATTGTCGTCGAGGCTTACAAACAGGCTAAAGCAGATGAACTTATTTAGAGAGGAGAATCTAAAAGAATGGTCTTACAAGGGCTATTCTTTTTTTTGCGCAGAATTTGCATAATATTTTATGAAGGGAAATTGACTTCTTGTTGAAAGGAAGATTAAAATGAAGAAGTTCTTTATCGCTTTGGGAATGGCTTTTGCTATCGTCATTAGTGTTTCTGGTTGTGGTAATCATAACAATGTTGAGACTACTGAGATCGTGAAGACCGCTCCGAGCAAGACTGTAGAGGAAAAGGTAGAGGACGCTGCTGCATATCTCGAGGGAGAGCCTATTACGAACTTTAAGTTCAAGGGCATCGAACATGATGATGTGCTTGACAGCGATCAATACGTTTGCACCTACAAGCGTGTTTCGGACGGTCACGAGATTCACAGCTATATCAGCAAAGATTATGCTGATCATAACTTCTAACTCTAATGGGGAAGTCTACAAAGGCTTTCCCTTTTATCTTTCGCCAGCATTGCACACTATATTATGACAGGTAATCTATGAAAGGAGATTTATTATGAAAAAGATTATGGTTGTCATCGGAACGGTTGTACTGTTCGGATTGCTTATTCTAACTGGAAATGGTGAGAGTGTTGCTCATGATAATTCCATGTCAGAGGATCGTGTATATCGTGAGGCGATTCAGAAAGATCTTATTAATAGCAATACAGATTATTGTATGAAAGCTACTAAGAAGGACGATACTGGACGTGTTACGGAATACACGATATCTATTGACAATGGGATTGATTGGCAAGATTACGTATTCGAGGTTTAGTAACGATTCGGAACGGCTACGGCTGTTCCTTTTGTATTTGGAGGCTTTATGATTGAACTATATCCATGGCAGAGAAAAGCAGTCGATGATCTGCGAGACGGTAACATATTGTGTGGGGGTGTTGGAACTGGAAAGAGTCGTACGTCCTTAGCATATTATTACAAAGAAATGGGTGGTAATCTTGACGCTACTGATTCCGAGGGGTTTCAAGAAATGGAACACCCTATACCGTTGTATATCATCACGACTGCAAGAAAACGAGACACTTACGAATGGGACCAAGAACTCATCCCGTTCTATATCTTCACAGATCATGTGGGGAAAGACCTGCTTGTCGGAAGTGAGGTCGAATCTAAGATATTCCGAGAGGTCGTCATCGATTCCTGGAACAATATTGCTAAATACAAAGACATCCAAAATGCATTCTTCATATTTGACGAACAGAGAGTTGTCGGTAGTGGCGCATGGGTTAAGGCGTTCCTTAGGATTGCGAAACACAATCGATGGATCCTTCTTTCCGCTACCCCAGGAGATACTTGGTCTGACTATATCCCAGTATTCTTGGCTAATGGATTTTACAGGAACAAAACCGAGTTCATTCAAGCACATGTCATCTATAGTCGGTTCACTACTTACCCAAAGATCGACAGGTACATCAATACAGGACGCCTTATCCGACTACGAAGAAAGATACTTGTCGATATGCCGATGGTTCGTAAGACAACAATGCATGACGAACTTATCGACGTAACATGGCCGAAAGAGGAATACAAACTTGTGGGTAAAACCAGGATCAATCCATACACAGATGAGCCGATAGTCAATGCTTCAGAGTTGTGCTATACTTGGAGAAAGTTGGTTAACAGTTCTGAAGACAGAATTAAAAAGTGTGTGGATATTGCATTGAAAAGAAGGAAGTCTATTATATTCTATAACTTCGATTATGAACTTGATGCGTTGCTGGAAGCGTTTGGTGGGATCAAGGAGTTGGAGGTAGCTCAGTGGAACGGTCATTTGCATCAGCCTATTCCGACTGGAGATGACTGGGTGTATCTCGTTCAGTACACTGCTGGATGTGAGGGCTGGAATTGTATCACGACGGACACCATTATTTTCTTCTCTCAGAACTATTCGTATAAAGTTATGCAGCAAGCTTCGGGACGTATCAATCGATTGAATACTCCGTTTGTGGACCTATATTGCTATCATTTGAGGAGTTCTGCGCCCATTGATTTGGCTATTGCGAAAGCTTTGAAGCAAAAGAAAAACTTCACTGAGGGCAACTTTGTGGGTCAATTTTAGGCAAAAAGTAGGACCAATTGGCAACTTTTAATTTTTGAGTTGGAGAGGCCGAAAAGTGAAAAAGGACCAACTGTCAACATCTGAAAAATTGCTGATTTTGGGCAAAATTTGGTGAAAAGAGACCAATTGGTCCTTTTTGGCCCTTTTTTGGGCAAAAAAAACGTTGACTCCTGGTCCTTTTTACGTAAATTGATGTATACTAATACGATAAAAAAATTATAATATATAAGGTAATATATACCCCCAATTACGTAAAAAGGACCAGGTGTCAACGTTTTTGATATTTTGGCAATTTTTATGTGATTTTCTCAATTTTGAAAGGATTTTAGCAAAATGCAGAGCAGTATTACTATGACCGGTATCGTAAAGGATATTTTTGATCGTCTTCCCGATTTGAAAGACAGCGCTGTCTTTTGTAGATATGTTGGCGATCAGTGTATGGATCTTTGGACGGACACCGATGATTGCTATCGATGGTCTTACAATGACCATACTTGTCTTTGGATCGAGAGTGATTCATATTTCATGGATCAGTATGAGTCTACGTTGTTTCCGATGAGCGAGCAAACATATCTTCGCAATTTTTCAGAGTTGCTTGGCGGTCGTATGCTTGCTCGTCAGATCTCTCGAAGAAAGCTTGCCGAGCGAACTGGTTTGTCTGAGAATTCTATTTATCGATATTTGAATTTCCAACGCAAACCTACTGCCTATAGTCATTACATTCTTTCTTGGTATCTTGAAGGCGTTCATCAAGATCAGTGGAAGTTGCTGTAAGTTAGTGCTTGGCTAATGAAGAGTCTGTTTTGAGTGGTTTGAGAATTATAGGGTGTTAGTAATTCTTCCGCGAAAAAAACAGACTCTTTTATGGAGAGAGATAGAATGTGTCCCGATTTAGGATACTTTCTATGTTCTTTTTGAGGTATTTTTCATGTGAAAGGAGAATCCATGACAAGTAACTCAACCAAGCTGGAGAGTAAGTTTCAGGCAGAACTCAAGAAAGATTTGAAGAAACGTCTTCCGGGTTGCATTGTGATGAAGACCGACCCTACTCAAATTCAGGGTATTCCTGATTTGATTGTTCTTTATGGACAAAGGTGGGCGACATTGGAATGCAAGCGTAGCGCCAAGGCTAAACATCGACCTAATCAAGATTATTATGTTGATAAGATGAATCATATGTCTTTCAGTAGTTTTATATATCCTGAGAACAAGGAAGAGGTACTTGATGCGCTTCAACAATCATTACGAACTAAAAGGTAAGCACGCTACATTCGGAGCTAGCAAATGGCACTGGATTAACTACGACAAGGATAAATTTCTTCAGATCTATGAGAGTATGCAAGCCAAGGAGTATGGAACACGACTTCATGAGTTTGCAGCTGAAGCTATCGCGCTTGGACAAAAGCTTCCTCGTTCTAAGAAGACTCTGAATACTTACGTCAACGATGCTATTAACTATCGGCTTGATCCTGAAGTAATTCTATATTATTCTTCAAACTTTTTTGGAACTGCCGATGCTATTCGTTTTGACGAGAAAACTAAGACTCTTCGTATTCATGATTTGAAGACTGGCAAGATTCCAGCACATATGGAGCAGCTAGAGATTTATGCTGCTTTATATTGTTTGGAGTATCGTCGCAAGCCATCGGAGATCTCTATTATTTTGAGGATTTATCAGAATGATGAAATCTTTGAGTATGAACCTGACCCTGCTGAGATTAGGGATATTTGCGACAAAATTGTTAAATTTGATAAGATTCTTTCTGGAATAAGAGAGGAGGACTAGAATGGAACTTGAAGACTACACCGAATTTGCGGTTATTGATGAGATTAGTGAAATTGAAGAAGAGCTTGCTCACTATGGAACTAAGCGACATTCTGGTCGATATCCTTGGGGTTCCGGAGAGAATCCTTTTCAAAGTGGTGGCGACTTCCTTTCTCGTGTAGACGAGCTTTCTAAGAAGTATGGCACTGAGAAAGAGATCGCTGAAGCTCTTGGTATGACAACCACGGATCTTCGTTTGCAGAAGCGCGTTGCTGTTCACGAACGTCGTCAAATGGATGCTGAACGAGCAAAATCTCTTCGACATCAGGGCAAAACTCTTGACGAGATCGCAAGTATCATGGGATATGCCAACGATTCGTCCGTTAGAGCCCTTCTAAACGAGAATACGGCCACGAATAAGAACAGGGCTAGTGTCACTGCTGACAAGCTAGAAGAGGCCCTTAAATCGCATTCTATGCTTGATGTCGGCGCTGGCGTTGAACACGAGTTGGGAGTGTCTCAGGGCACTCTTAAAGAAGCTTTGTTTATTCTTCGTACTCGTGGCTACAATGTTTATGGTGTCGGCGTCCCTAATGTCACTAATCCCGGTAAGCAAACCATTGTATCAGTTCTTGCGAATAAGGACGTTGAATACAAGGATGCTTATCAGAACATGGGCGATATTGATTCAGTAGGAAATTACCATTCTACTGATGGTGGCTTGACCTTTAACAAGACTCAATATCCTTCATCTATTGATGGATCTCGTGTTAAAATTCATTATGGCGATGAAGATCTTTTTGGATCTAAAGGTGTCGAAAAAGATGGTGTTATTGAGATTCGTCGTGGTGTAGATGATCTGAGTCTTGGCAACTCTCATTATGCACAGGTTCGTATTCTTGTTGATGGAACCCACTATCTTAAGGGTATGGCAATGTATTCGGATGATATTCCGGATGGCTATGACATTGTGTTTAACACTAACAAGACTCACGATGTTCCTAAGAACAAGGTATTGAAACCTATTCATACCGAAGACCCGGATAATCCTTTTGGTGCAGCAATTAAGGCTGACGGTCAGTCGTATTATACTGATAAATCAGGTAAATCTAAGCTAAGTGCAATTAATAAGCTTAAAGAAGAGGGCGACTGGGATGATATGAGCAAGAACCTGTCTTCACAGTTCTTGTCTAAGCAGCCCATGTCTTTGATTAAGAAGCAGTTGAATCTCAGTTATGATAGTTCTCTTGCAGAATACCAAGAGATTAAGAGCTTGACTAACGATACAGTCAAGAAAAAGTTTCTTATGGACTTTGCTAATGAATGTGATTCTGCTGCAACACATCTTAAGGCTGCAGCATTGCCTCGTGAGAGTACAAAAGTTATTCTTCCTATGACCCATCTTAAGGATAATGAAGTATATGCTCCTACTTACAAAGATGGGGAGCAGGTAGCGCTCGTTCGTTATCCGCATGGTGGCACCTTTGAGATCCCAATCTTAACAGTTAACAATCGCAGTCGTAAGTGTCGAGCTATTCTTGATCCTAGTGCTGTTGATGCTATCGGTATTAATCCTAAAGTTGCAGAACGATTGTCTGGTGCTGATTTTGATGGTGACCAGGTAGTTGTTATTCCAACCAATAGTCGAGTTAAGATCAGTACGCATAAGCCGTTGGATGGCCTTATTGGATTCGATCCCAAGACTGCCTATTCTACTGATGAGAAAGTAATTAATGGCAAGACTGTTAGGGTTAATGCTGCTGGTGTTCCTGTTAAGATCATGTCAAAAGAGTATAAGCAGAAGCAAATGGGTATTGTTTCTAATCTTATTACCGATATGACCCTAGCAGGAGCAAAAGAAGAAGAACTTGAACGTGCTGTTCGACACTCCATGGTAGTCATTGATGCAGAGAAACATAAGCTAGACTACAAGCAGTCTGAGAAAGATAATGGTATTGCTGAGCTTAAGAAGAAGTATCAGCTCCATATTAATGAGAATGGTAATGAAAGTACTGGTGCATCCACCCTCTTGTCTAGGCGTAACCAGACCATTCGTGTTCCAGAGACCCGTGGATCTGGTAAGATTAACCCCGATACCGGAGAGGTAGAGTACAAACTGTCGGGGCGTACCTATATAGATAAGAAGACTGGTAAAACAGTTCTCGCTACTCAAGAGCAGAAGCTATTGCTTGCGACTAAAGATCTTCACACACTTTCATCCGGTACCCCACAAGAGGAAGCTTATGCCTCCTATGGTAACAAAATGAAGGCTCTTGCTAATGAAGCTCGAAAAGAATACTTAGCTACTGATAATTCAAAGCTAAACAAGCAGGCCCAGTCCACCTATGCTTCAGAAGTAGACTCCCTAAATATAAAAATTAAGGCCGCTGATATGAACGCCCCTAAGGAGCGTAGGGCTATGGCCCTGGCTAACTCCGTAGTTAAGGCTAAGGTAGCCGATAACCCGGCCTTAATGGAAGATAAGAAGCTGTATAAGAAGACTAAACAGCTTGCTATAGAGGCTGCTCGTGCACAGGTAGGCGCCTCTGGTAAGAAGGTACGTATTAAGCTTACTGATAGGGAATGGGAAGCTATACAAGCAGGCGCTATTTCAAGTACTCAGTTACAGAAAGTATTACGCTATTCTGATCCTGATTCTATTAGAGCTAAAGCTATGCCTAAGTCTACAGTTACATTGACACAGGCTAAGATTACAAAGCTTAAGTCTATGGCTGCATCTGGTATGTACACTAACCAAGAGATAGCCAATGCTTTAGGTTGCTCACCTTCAACTGTCTATCAATACTTGAATGGAAAGAAAGGAAGTAACTAAATGTCTGTTGCAATCACAACTAAAGACAATCCTTTCGATCCAATAGATCAGTTTGATGAGTGGTTTAGGTTTGATACAGACAAACATTACAACACTTGTTCGTTCTTAGATCGAGTTTGCTTTACTTCTTCTTCGCTTAGTGATGAAGAAAACGAAAAAGAGATCGAACGCGCAATTGATGAGATCATTAAATATGATTTTCAAAATATTTATATTAAAGTCAAACATTAATGTTAAATAAAACATAATATCAGACGAATATAACATAAATATAAAGGCATAGGGGGGGGGTCTCAAAATATACACCCCTCCCTCATCGCCGGCCCCCTAAAA